>Ga0067045_1002477_pt1 | contig 144371 bp, 127 predicted proteins | sample TerdegcTABiofilm_FD_59184 | JGI IMG/M metagenome (GOLD analysis project Ga0067045, IMG submission 59184) | Combined Assembly of (Gp0054472, Gp0054536) Wastewater bioreactor microbial communities from Singapore -Terephthalate degrading...
GGGCATTAATTACCATCGCGGCGTCTGGCACCACCCGGTGCTGACGATCGAAAAGCGGGATGACTTCCTGGTGGTTGATCGCAGTGGCACAGGCAATAACTGCGATGAGCATTTTTTCAAAGAGGATGAGCGGTTGATCCTCGCCCCCCACCAATAAGAGAAGGCCGGATCACCCGACAACAAGGGTGACAGGCGAGAGGTAAAGACTGTGGAAGCACATCTGTTGGAATGGCTGAACCTCAGCGTGCGCTGGGTTCATATGATCACTGGCGTGGCCTGGATCGGCGCGTCGTTTTACTTCGTCTGGCTGGAAAACAACCTCAACCGCGTCAACCCCAAGGACGGCCTGTCCGGTGACTTGTGGGCGATCCACGGTGGCGGTATCTACCACCTGGAAAAATACAAACTGGCCCCTCCGACCATGCCGGACAACCTGCACTGGTTCAAATGGGAAGCCTATTTCACCTGGATGTCGGGCGTCGCGCTGCTGTGCGTGGTGTTCTACCTCAACCCGACGCTGTACCTGCTCGCCCCCGGCAGCAGCCTGAGCGGCACCGAAGGCGTGTTGCTGGGCATCGGTTCACTGTTCGCCGGCTGGTTCATCTACTCCTTTCTCTGCGACTCGGCCCTGGGCAAACGCCCGGCCCTGCTCGGCTTGATCCTGTTCGTGCTGTTGATCGCGGCGGCATACGGCTTCAGCACAGTGTTCAGCGGTCGGGGCGCGTACCTGCATGTGGGGGCGATCATCGGCACCATCATGGTGGGCAACGTGTTCCGCATCATCATGCCGGCACAACGCGCGCTGGTGGCGGCGATCGCGGAGCAGCGCACGCCGGACCCGGCCCTGCCGGCCAAGGGCTTGCTGCGTTCACGGCACAACAACTACTTCACCTTGCCGGTGCTGTTCATCATGATCAGCAACCACTTCCCGAGCACCTACGGCAGCCACTACAACTGGCTGATCCTGGCGGGGATCGCGGTGGCGGCGGTGTTGGTGCGGCATTATTTCAACACCCGGCACAACAGCCAGAAATATGCCTGGACCTTGCCGGTGGGCGCGTTGGCGATGATTTGCCTGGCGTATGTCACCGGGCCCAAGCCGATCGCCGAAGTGGCCAAGGCACCAGCGGCCATCGAGTACCAGCCGTTGCCGGAGACCGCATTGGGCGGCGGCGAGAAACCCGTCGCACCGGCCGCCCCCGCTGCGGCACCCGCGCCGGCCCAGGCGACGGTCGACTTCGACAAGGTGCATGGGGTGATCCAGGCACGCTGCGCCGTGTGCCATTCGGCCAAGCCCACCAGCCCGCTGTTCAGCACCGCACCGGCGGGGGTGATGTTCGACACGCCGACGCAGATCCAGCAACAGGCCGCGCGCATTCAGGCGCAGGCCGTGGCGAGCCAGATCATGCCGTTGGGCAACATCACCCAGATGACCCAGCAGGAACGCGATCTGATCGGCACCTGGATCAACCAGGGGGCCAGCACGCACTGACTGACTCACACAGATCCCAATGTGGGCGGTTCTGAACGACCCGCCGTCGCCCACACTCATTGATTCCTTCGTCACAACAAAAACAATAACGAACAGGGAACGCCCACATGTACACCTTTGACCTGGGGACGGCCACAAGCCGTGCCCCATTCTCGCCCCACGCGCGCTCTAACAGCGCACTTGAGCCAAGGCTTTGGAGCCAGTATTCTCCGCGCCCGCTCGAATCGACTGAAAAAAAAACAGCGAATGTAAAAGCTGACTGCAAGGCCAACTTATCCCGGCCTGCGGACGGCGGCCCAAGTGCGCAAAAGCCCTCTGAATTCGACTGCAGCCGTTGCAGCCGACGGGGATTTTTTTGGCTTTTTTTACACCTTGGCGCAGCTCTTGCTAAAAGCATTAAAGCTGACCGAACAGACGATTTTTTCAGCAAACCAAAAGGCGCCACACCAGAGCGCCTGCTTAGAAGAAAAACCATAAAACTTTAACTCGGGAGCAACCGAATGAAACCTATGTTCAAAGGCCTGATGCTGGCGGCAACCCTGCTGGCGGGCGGCCAAGCCGTTGCCGGCGACTTGTTGCAGTGGCAGAACAACAGCCTGACGTACCTGTGGGGCAAAAACTTCACCGTCAACCCGCAGATCCAACAGACCGTCACGTTTGAACACGCCGATGCGTGGAAGTACGGCGACAACTTCTTTTTCCTCGACCGCATCTTTTACAACGGCAAGGAAGACGGCAACGTCGGCCCCAGTACTTACTACGGCGAGTTCAGCCCGCGTCTATCGTTCGGCAAGATTTTCGACAAGGACTTGTCCTTCGGACCGATCAAAGATGTATTGCTGGCATTCACTTATGAGTTCGGCGAAGGCGATAACGAATCGTACCTGCTGGGCCCGGGCTTCGACCTGAACATCCCTGGTTTCGACTACTTCCAGTTGAACTTCTACCAGCGCCAGACCGAAGGCAATCGCCCGGGCGACGGTGTGTGGCAGATCACCCCGGTGTGGTCGTACACCCTTCCCGTGGGCAACTCCAACATCCTGATCGACGGCTATATGGATTGGGTGGTCGACAACGACAAGAACGCCCGTGGCACTTATCACGCCAACCTGCACTTCAACCCACAAGTCAAATATGACCTGGGCAAGGCGTTGAACTGGGGCGAGAAACAGCTGTACGTCGGTTTTGAATACGACTATTGGAAGAACAAGTACGGGATCGAAGATTCCGGTGCGTTCAAGACCAACCAGGATACCGCGAGCTTTTTGGTCAAGTACCACTTCTGACCACACCGCGGGCCTGATGGGGGAGCTGGCGTGCCTGCTCCCAAATTCAGCTAGGGGACAGCCCCAAAAACCGGGTTATCTCCTCGCGCTTGGCCAGCGCATCACTGCGCCCCAACTCGATCAACTCGCTGCAATACCCCGCCTCGAACAGCAAGTAACTGAGCACCCCCGCCCCGCTGGTCTTGGTCGCACCCGGCCCGCGCAGGAACAGGCGCAACGCCGCGGGCAATTCCTGCCGATGCCGCGCCGCGATTTCATCGATCGGCTGACTCGGCGCAATCACCAGCACATCCACCGGCGCCAAGCCCCGGGCCGCGCTGTCGGCGGGCTGGAAATGGCTGAACTGGTTCAAGCGCTCCAGCAACTCGATATCGCTTTCCAGGCTGTCAATGAACGTGCTGTTGAGCATGTGCCCACCGATCTGCGCCAGGGTCGGCTGCTGGCCGGTGTAGGCGCGCTGCGAGGCGTGTTCATGCTCGACGCCGCGCGGGTTGCCGCTGACACCCACCACCAGCACGCGGCTGGCGCCCAGGTGCAAGGCCGGGCTGATGGGGGCCGATTGCCGCACCGCGCCATCGCCGAAATATTCCTGGTCGAGCTTCACCGGAGCAAACAGCAAGGGGATCGCCGAACTGGCCAACAGGTGTTCGACCGTGAGTCGGCTGGGCACACCGATACGCCGATGGCGCAGCCAGGCATCGATGGTGCCGCCGCCCTGGTAAAAGGTCACTGCTTGCCCGGACTCGTAACCGAAGGCCGTGACCGCCACCGCCTTCAGGTGTTTTTCGCGGATGGCCTGGTCGATGCCATCCAGGTGCAGCATCTCGTGCAGCAGGTCCCGTAGCGGCGCGCTGTTGAGCAGCGCCACCGGGACCTGGGCGCCCAGGCCGAGCAGGCTGTGGAAACAGAAACGAGCGGCCTGGTGAATCACCCCCGGCCAATCGCTGCGCAGCACCAGGTGGCTGCGGAAGCCCTGCCAGAACGCCGTCAGACGCTCGATCGCCGCGCTGAAGTCCATGGCGCCGCTGGCCAGGCTCACCGCGTTGATCGCGCCGGCCGATGTGCCGACGATCACCGGAAACGGATTGGCCGCGCCCGGCGGCAGCAACTCGGCAATCGCCGCCAGTACCCCCACCTGATACGCCGCACGCGCCCCGCCGCCGGAAAGAATCAAGCCTGTAACCGGTTCAGCTGGGCGCATTGCGTCACTCCATGTAGAGAAAGGCGGGTCTTACCGACGGCGTTTTTCGTACAACTTGGGCTCACCCGGCGGCCGGCTCTTGAAGCGGCGATGGGTCCAGAGGTATTGCTCGGGGCATTCGCGCACCGAGGTTTCGACCCACTGGTTGATGCGCAGGCAATCGATCTCATCGGTTTCGCCGGGGAAATCGCTCAACGGCGGGTGGATCACCAGGCGATAACCGCTGCCGTCGGCCAGGCGCTCCTGGGTAAACGGCACCACCAGCGCCTTTCCCAGGCGGGCGAACTTGCTGGTAGCGGTCACGGTGGCGGCCTGGATGCCGAACAGCGGCACGAAGATACTTTGCTTGGCGCCGTAGTCCTGGTCCGGCGCGTACCAGATGGCGCGGCCGGCGCGCAGCAGCTTGAGCATGCCGCGCACGTCTTCACGCTCCACGGCCAGGGAGTCGAGGTTGTGGCGCTCGCGGCCACGGCGCTGGATAAAGTCGAACAGCGGGTTGCCGTGCTCGCGGTACATGCCGTCGATCGTGTGTTTTTGCCCGAGCAGGGCCGCGCCGATTTCCAGGGTGGTGAAATGCAGGGCCATGAGGATCACGCCCTTGCCGTCCAACTGAGCCTGCTTGAGGTGCTCCAGGCCTTCGACGTGGGCCAGCCGCGCCAGGCGCTGGCGCGACCACCACCAACTCATGGCCATTTCAAAGAAGGCGATGCCGGTGGAGGCGAAGTTTTCCTTGAGCAAATGTTTACGCTCTTGCGCGGACTTTTCCGGGAAGCACAGTTCCAGGTTGCGCGCGGCGATGCGGCGACGTTCGCCGGCCACGCGGTACATGCCCGCGCCCAGCAGGCGACCAATGGTCAGCAGCGCGCGGTATGGCAATTGAGTGACCAGCCACAACAGGCCGAGTCCCAGCCATAGCAGCCAAAATCGCGGGTGAAAAAATACAGCTCGAAAACGCGGGCGATCCATTACAGATTCCGGTAAAGACAAGGGCCGCGCATTCTACAACGGTTCGACTCGGCTTGCGGCCAGTGGTTGTTCTCGTTATAAGTCTCGACACTTTTCGTGACAAGCCGCTTTTGCCGACCATGAGCCAAACCGAACCGCTAGACCAAGATCCCGTGTTCCAGCTGAAAGGCAGCATGCTCGCCATTACCGTGCTGGAATTGGCCCGCAATGACCTCGACGCCCTGGACCGCCAGCTCGCCGCCAAGGTCGCCCTGGCACCGAACTTTTTCAACAACGCGCCGCTGGTGCTGGCCCTGGACAAGCTGCCAGCCGGCCAAGGCGCAATCGACCTGCCGGGCCTGATGCGCGTGTGCCGCTCCCATGGCCTGCGCACCCTGGCGATTCGTGCCAGCCGTATCGAAGACATTGCCGCCGCCATCGCTATTGAACTGCCAGTACTGCCACCGTCCGGTGCCCGCGAGCGCCCACTCGATCCGCTGGCCGGTGAAGTGAAGAAAAAACCGGAAAAACCGCCGGAGCCGACGGTCAAGCCGACCAAGATCATCACCTCCCCCGTGCGCGGCGGGCAGCAGATTTACGCCCAGGGCGGCGACCTGGTGGTGATCTCGTCGGTCAGTCCGGGCGCGGAACTTCTGGCCGATGGCAACATCCATGTATACGGCCCCATGCGCGGACGTGCCCTCGCCGGCATCAAGGGTGATACCAAGGCACGTATTTTTTGCCAGCAGTTGACCGCTGAACTCGTTTCGATCGCGGGTCAGTACAAGGTTTCCGAAGATTTGCGCCGCGATCCGCTGTGGGGCGCCGCGGTACAAGTCAGCCTGTCGGGCGATGTGTTGAACATCATCCGTCTTTAACGGATACTGCCGCATTTTCCAAGCATCTCTAGACTCTGATAGCACAGCGAAACCGGCAAGACTTGCGTAGGACTAGTTTGAAGTTGGCGTTTCCACGCGGAAACCACCTCTTTTCCCTACAAAGGCTGTCCGCCTGCAGCGAGTTCCAAGAGATGTTTTTCGGGGGCTGAAAAGTCCTTTTTCCTTAGGGGTGAAACACCTTGGCCAAGATTCTCGTGGTTACATCCGGCAAGGGTGGTGTGGGTAAGACCACCACCAGCGCCGCTATCGGTACCGGCCTCGCTCTGCGCGGCCACAAGACAGTCATCGTCGACTTCGACGTCGGTTTGCGTAACCTCGACCTGATCATGGGCTGCGAACGCCGCGTGGTGTACGACTTCGTCAACGTGGTCAACGGTGAAGCCAACCTGCAACAGGCCCTGATCAAGGACAAGCGCCTTGAGAACCTGTACGTACTGGCCGCCAGTCAGACCCGCGACAAAGATGCGCTCACCAAGGAAGGCGTAGGCAAAGTCCTCGCTGAACTGAAGGAAACCTTCGAATACGTGGTGTGCGACTCCCCGGCCGGTATCGAAACCGGTGCTCACCTGGCGATGTACTTCGCCGACGAAGCCATCGTGGTGACCAACCCGGAAGTCTCCTCGGTACGTGACTCGGACCGCATGCTCGGCCTGCTGGCCAGCAAGTCCCAGCGCGCCGAAAAAGGCGAAGACCCGATCAAGGAGCACCTGCTGCTCACCCGCTACAACCCTGAGCGCGTCAGCAATGGCGAGATGCTCGGCGTTGAAGACGTCAAAGAGATCCTCGCAGTGACCCTGCTGGGTGTCATTCCCGAGTCCCAGGCGGTGCTGAAGGCCTCCAACCAGGGCGTCCCGGTGATTCTGGACGACCAGAGCGACGCCGGCCAGGCGTACAGCGACGCGGTTGATCGCTTACTGGGCAAGACCGTGGAACACCGCTTCCTCGATGTCAAGAAGAAGGGATTCTTCGAGCGTATCTTTGGAGGCAACTAAACAATGAAATTTCTCGACTTCTTTCGCGCCAACAAAAAGCCAAGTACCGCGTCGGTAGCGAAAGAGCGTCTACAGATCATCGTGGCGCACGAACGCGGCCAACGCAGCACCCCGGACTACCTGCCAGCCTTGCAGAAGGAACTGGTCGAGGTGATCCGCAAGTACGTCAATATCGGCAACGACGACGTACATGTCGCCCTGGAAAACGACGGCAGCTGCTCGATTCTGGAACTCAATATCACCCTGCCCGATCGTTGATCGAAAGGGCGGTCGCCACGGCGGCTCCGTCACCTTGATCCCTTTGCGGGAGCCGGGTGATCGAGCCGCCGTTGGCGTTTGTTACGAGGCTGTTTAATGCCGTTGTCCAACATCCATATCCTCTACCAGGATGCCGCCGTCCTGGTGGTGAACAAGCCGACTCTGCTGCTCTCGGTGCCCGGCCGCGCCGACGACAACAAGGACTGCCTGATCACCCGTCTGCAGGAAAACGGCTACCCAGAGGCCCGAATCGTCCATCGCCTGGATTGGGAAACTTCCGGGATCATCCTGCTCGCGCGGGACGCCGACACCCACCGCGAACTGTCCCGCCAGTTTCATGACCGCGAAACCGAAAAGGCCTACACCGCCCTGGCTTGGGGTCAACCGGAACTGGACAGCGGCAGCATCGACCTGCCCCTGCGCTACGATCCGCCGACCAAGCCACGCCATGTGGTCGACCACGAGTTCGGCAAGCATGCGCTGACCTTCTGGAAGGTGCTGGAACGTTGCGGTGACTGGTGCCGCGTCGAGCTGACGCCGATCACCGGGCGCTCGCACCAGTTGCGGGTACACATGCTTTCCATCGGCCACCCGCTGCTCGGCGACGGCTTGTACGCCCATGAACAAGCCCTGGCCGCCTGGCCGCGCCTGTGCCTGCACGCGAGCATGCTGAGCTTCACCCACCCGCAAAGCGGCGAGCGGCTGCGCTTCGAGTGCCCGGCGCCCTTCTAAAGCTGTAAACACCGTCAAATGTGGAAGGGGATTGCAGTGGGTCAGTGAACAAATGCAGTGACTGACACTCCGCCATCGGGGGCAAGCCCCCTCCCACATTTGTGCTGTGCACTTCTCGCCATCGAACGGTAAACTCCGCGCATTGCTGTCTGGAGCTATTTATGCGCGAAGCGTTGAATCAAGGCCTGATCGACTTCCTCAAGGCCTCCCCTACTCCTTTTCATGCCACTGCGGCCCTGGCCCAACGCCTCGAAGCGGCCGGTTACCAGCGTCTCGACGAGCGCGACACCTGGACCACCGAAGCCAACGGGCGCTATTACGTGACCCGCAACGACTCCTCGATCATCGCCTTCAAGCTCGGCCGCCATTCGCCGCTGCAGGGCGGTATCCGCTTGGTCGGCGCCCACACCGACAGCCCGTGCCTGCGGGTCAAGCCACAACCCGAGCTGCAACGCCAGGGTTTCTGGCAACTGGGCGTCGAAGTCTACGGCGGCGCATTACTGGCGCCGTGGTTCGACCGCGACCTGTCCCTGGCCGGCCGCGTGACCTTCCGCCGCGACGGCAAGGTCGAAAGCCAGCTGATCGACTTCAAGCTGCCGATTGCCATCATCCCCAACCTGGCGATCCACCTGAACCGTGAAGCCAACCAGGGCTGGGCGATCAATGCCCAGACCGAACTGCCGCCGATCCTCGCGCAGTTCGCCGGCGACGAGCGCGTGGACTTCCGCGCCGTGCTCACCGAGCAGTTGGCCCGCGAGCACGGACTGAACGCCGATGTGGTGCTCGATTACGAGCTGAGCTTCTACGACACCCAAAGCGCCGCCGTGATCGGCCTCAATGGCGACTTCATCGCCGGCGCCCGCCTGGACAACCTGCTGTCGTGCTACGCCGGCCTGCAAGCCTTGCTCACCAGCGAGACCGATGAAACCTGCGTGCTGGTGTGCAACGACCACGAAGAAGTCGGCTCCTGCTCGGCCTGCGGTGCCGATGGCCCGATGCTCGAGCAGACCCTGCGCCGCCTGCTGCCCGAAGGTGATGAATTTGTCCGCACCATTCAGAAATCGCTGCTGGTATCGGCCGACAATGCCCACGGCGTCCACCCGAACTATGCCGACAAGCATGACGCCAACCACGGCCCGAAACTCAATGCCGGCCCGGTGATCAAGGTCAACAGCAACCAGCGCTACGCCACCAACAGCGAAACCGCCGGTTTCTTCCGCCACCTGTGCATGGCCGAGGAAGTCCCGGTGCAGAGCTTTGTGGTGCGCAGCGACATGGGCTGTGGCTCGACCATCGGCCCGATCACTGCCAGCCACCTGGGCGTGCGGACCGTCGACATCGGTTTGCCGACGTTCGCCATGCACTCCATTCGCGAACTGTGCGGCAGCCATGACCTGGCACATCTGGTGAAAGTGCTCGGCGCGTTCTACGCAAGCCGCGATCTGCCCTGATCCAAAGGCCGAATGCAGTTAAACATATGGGAGGAGCAAGCCCCCTCCCACATTTGGCTTCGCGTGGACCTGATCTATATCACCTGCATTTCCCGCAATCCCACCTAGACTTGTCAGTATTCCCACTCTGAGAAGGCCATCGCCTCATGATCACCATGTCCTCCTTCCACGCCATGCTCATCCCTATCCTGATCGGCATGATCATGCTCGCGGTCGGCTTCAACTTTCGTGACAAGCCCCTCGGCGTGTTCAGCATGTGGATCGGCATGCTGTTGATTCTGGGCACCGTGGTTTACAAGATCCTCGCTAAACTCGCTGAATAACAAATGCACTCGCATTGGGCATAGGGGCCTCGTACACTCGGTCAATTCGTCGTTTTCAAGGTTGACCGCCTCGTGCTTTCCCGTCTGCTTGCCCTGCCCTGCTGTTTGCTGATCGCCCTGCTCACCCTGCTCCCGCTCGCCCCGGCCCAGGCCGTGGGTTTGCCCGGGCTGCTGGGTGGCACCAGCAAGCCGCAACCCCAGGCCGAGCTGCCGCTGGGTCAGTCGCTGGACGAGGTGATCAAGACCCTGGAAAACGACCAGCAACGCACCCAGTTGCTCAACGACCTGAAAAAGCTGCGCCAGACCACGCAAAAGGCCCAGCCGGCCGCCGAACAAGGCGTGCTCGGGCTGATCGGCAGCACGCTGTCCGGCCTTGAGCAGCAGTTTTCCGGCGCCGACAGCCCGCTGGGACGCTGGTCCGACGAAGTGGACATGGCCACGGATGAACTCGAGGCCTTGATGCTGCCGGCCAACGAATGGCTGCCGATCATCTTCGGTTTTGCCCTGATCCTCGCCGTGTGGAGCCTGCTGGCCGCCGCGCTGATCTGGCTCAGCCACCGGGTGCGCGAACGCTTCGGCCTGACCGAAGAACTGCCGCAACACCCGCGCACCTGGGACATGCTGCGCTTCGCCCTGCGCAAACTGGGGCCGTGGCTGATCGCGCTGGTGATCACCGTGTACCTGAGTTACGCGTTGCCCTCGTCCCTGGGCAAATCCCTGGCGATGGTGCTGGCGTATGCGCTGGTGGTCGGCACCTGTTTCTCGGCGATCTGCGTGATCGCATTCTCCGTGCTCGACGGTCCCCATCGCCGTCACGCGTTGTATATCCTGCGGCGCCAGGCGTTCCGGCCGTTGTGGTGGATCGGCAGTTTCGCCGCCTTTGGCGAAGCCCTGGGCGACCCCAGGCTGGTCGCTGCGCTTGGCCAGCACCTGGCGCACACGGCGGCAACCGTCGCCAATGTGATGGCCGCGTTGTCCACCGGTGTGTTCATCCTGCGCTTCCGCCGGCCGATTGCGCACCTGATCCGCAACCAGCCGCTGTCCCGTCGCCTGACCCGCCGCGCCCTCAGCGACACGATCGAAATCATCGGCACCTTCTGGTACATCCCGGCCTTGCTGTTGGTCGGCATTTCACTGTTCGCCACCTTCGTCTCCGCCGGCGACACCAGCACCGCCTTGCGCCAGTCGCTGCTCTGCACGGTGTTGCTGGTGCTGTGCATGGTGATCAACGGCCTGGTACGCCGCCATGCCCTCAAGCCGCAACGCGGGCACAAGCGCCATGCGCTGTACTCCGAGCGCCTGAAGAGTTTCGTCTACACCCTCGCCCACCTGCTGGTGTGGCTGACGTTTATCGAGCTGGGGCTGCGGGTCTGGGGCCTGTCGTTGATCCGCTTCACCGAAGGCGACGGCCATGAAATCAGCGTCAAGCTGTTCGGCCTCGGCGGCACGCTGCTGTTTGCCTGGCTGATCTGGATTCTCAGCGACACCGCGATCCATCACGCCCTCACCCGTTCGCGCAAAGGCCTGGCCAACGCCCGTGCGCAGACCATGATGCCGCTGATCCGCAACGTGCTGTTCGTGACCATCTTCATCATTGCCGCCATCGTCGCCCTGGCCAACATGGGCATGAACGTCACGCCGCTGCTGGCCGGTGCCGGTGTGATCGGCCTGGCCATCGGTTTTGGCGCGCAGTCGCTGGTGGCGGACTTGATCACCGGCCTGTTCATCATCATCGAAGACTCCCTGGCCATCGACGACTACGTCGACGTCGGCGGCCACCTCGGCACGGTCGAGGGCCTGACCATCCGTACCGTGCGCCTGCGCGACATCGACGGCATCGTGCATACCATCCCGTTCAGCGAGATCAAGAGCATCAAGAACTACTCCCGTGAGTTCGGCTACGCGATCTTCCGGGTAGCGATCCCCTACAACATGGAAATCGACGATGCGATCAAGTTGATGCGCGACGTCGGCCAGAAAATGCGCAACGACCCGCTGCAACGCCGCAATATCTGGTCACCGCTGGAGATTCAGGGCGTGGAAAGTTTCGAGTCAGGCAGTGCGATTCTGCGGGCGCGCTTCAAGACCGCGCCGATCAAGCAATGGGAAGTGTCGCGGGCGTTCAACCTGTCGCTGAAACGTCATCTGGACGAGGCTGGGCTGGACCTGGCCACGCCGCGCCTGAGTGTGCAAGTGGTGGCCGGCGCGTCGGGCGGGCTGGAGAAAGACAAGAACGCCTGAGTCCTGAGGGTCAATGTGGGAGCAAGCGGTCGAGCCCCCACATTGGATCTTCGCTGGTGTCAGTGTCGCGGGCTCAAGCCAGCGCGGTGCCGTCCATTTTCTGGCGCAGGCTCAACGGCCGCATGTCGGTCCAGACCTCTTCGATGTAGGCCAGGCACTCCTTCTTCATGCCGCTCTTGCCCACGGTTCGCCAGCCTTCCGGCACGGCCTTGTAGTCGGGCCAGATCGAATACTGTTCTTCATGGTTGACCACTACCTGAAACAGGATGTCGTCGCGGTCGAATACTGAGGTCATTGCTGTTCTCCATCGCTCAAAGGCCGGCTGCGCACCACGCGCAGCGCTGATATCTGTAGGAACGTACCAGGCGGGTAAAAAATTAGAGGCTGGCGACCGCCGCAGCCAGGGCACGCCCGAAGATCTCGGCGACCTGGTCGATCTGGGCGGCGCTGATCACCAACGGCGGCAGGAAGCGCACCACGCTGCCATGGCGGCCGCCCAGTTCCAGAATCAGGCCGCGCTTGAGGCATTCGCGCTGCACCAGCGGCGCCAGTTGGCGGTGGACCGGCGGGTGGCCCTGGATATCCGGCGCGCCGTTCGGGTCCACCAGTTCCACGCCGAGCATCAACCCGCGCCCGCGAATATCGCCCAATTGCGCAAAGTCGCGCTGCAGGATGCGCAACTGCTCCGCCAGGCGCTCGCCCATCGCCGCCGCATGGCCGGCCAGGTCGTGCTCCTTGAGGTAGCGCATCACCGCCGACCCTGCCGCCATCGCCATCTGATTGCCACGGAAGGTGCCGGCATGGGCGCCCGGCAACCAGGTGTCGAGCCAGTCGCGGTACACCACCACCGCCAACGGCAGGCTGCCGCCGATGGCCTTGGACATCACCACCACATCCGGAATGATGCCCGCGTGTTCGAAGGCGAACATCTTGCCGGTGCGCGCGAAACCGCTCTGGATTTCATCGACGATCAACGCCACACCCGCCTGCTCGGTGATCCGCCGCAGGCCGCGCAGCCAGTCGAGGTCCGCCGGGATCACGCCACCCTCGCCCTGCACCACTTCGACAATCACCGCCGCCGGCAACAGCACCCCGGCTTCCGGGTCGTTGAGCAGGTTTTCCAGATAATGCAGGTTGACCCGCACGCCTTGCGCGCCGCCCAGGCCGAACGGGCAACGGTAATCGTAGGGGAACGGCAGGAATTGCACGCCATTGCCGAGCAAGGCGCCCAAGGGTTTCTTCGGCCCCAGGCTGCCCATCAAGCTCAGCGCGCCCTGGCTCATGCCGTGATAACCGCCCTGGAACGACAACACCGTGCTACGCCCCGTGGCGGTGCGTACCAGCTTCAACGCGGCCTCCACCGCGTCAGTGCCGGTGGGGCCGCAGAACTGGATTTTCGCCTCCTGCGCCAACGCGGCCGGCAACAGGCCGAACAGGTCTTGCACGAATTGGTCCTTGACCGGGGTGGTCAGGTCGAGGGTGTGCAACGGCAGTTCGTCGCTCAACACCTGCTGGATGGCGGCGATCACCACCGGGTGGTTATGCCCCAACGCCAAGGTACCCGCGCCGGCCAGGCAGTCGATGAAACGGCGGCCTTCCACGTCTTCCACGTAAATGCCCTTGGCACGCTTGAGTGCCAAAGGGATGCGCCGCGGGTAGCTGCGAGCGTTGGACTCCTGCTGGCGCTGGCGTGCCAGCAGCGGGCTTTCATCGAACTGGTAGAGCGTTTCCACGGGTGCCGGGCTGACCTGCACCCGAGCGTCTGCGATTTGGCTGGTAGCGACTGACATCTCTGGATCCCTCGATACGCGGGTGATGGTGACCAAACTGCCGATCCGTTGGCGTCTGGCCCAAGGGCCTGCGCGCGGATTGCCTGTTGTGGAAACGCACCAGCGTCGAATGGATTTAGGTGTTGTGGCGGTTAACGGACGGATCAAGCGCCGCCAATTGAGCCGCGCTCGCTGTCAAAGGCCCCGATACTTGTCATTCAGCGCATACAAAATCGCACACGTCTCAGCATCCAGGGCCCCGCCGTAATCCCTGGGCCGAAAGTGCATTTGAAACGCGCGGGTCCGCAGTTCGAACGCCTGGCGATTCTGCGCCGGTTTATACCCGTAGCGCTGAAACGCCCGCTCCACTTCCACCTCGGGCGGTAACCCGACACAAAAGCGGCGCTGATACATCGCCCGCGTTGCTTCATCGAACCAGGCCCCTACGCCCGCCTCGAACAGGCCGCGCCAAGGCAAGCGCGGCCCCGGATCGCTCTTGCGCCAGTACGCCACATCCGAATGCCCGAGGATGTCGCTCGGGCCGATGTGCGGGTAACGCGCGAGAATGTCGCGCAGCAATTCAATCAATACCTCCACCTGCTCCCGAGGGTACGCAGGAAAGGTAAACACCCCGCCCTCATCCCGCGCCAGGTTGACGACCTCGATGCCGATCGCGCGGCTGTTGAGGTTGTCCCGTCCGCCCCAGTGGCTCGCCCCGGCATGCCAGGCGCGCTGGCTCTCATCCACCAGGCGGAACACGCGCAACTCGTCGTAACCGGCGGCGCGGTAGCCGGGCTCGGCCGGATCGGGCAGCAGATAGTGCGCGCTGACGCCGTGTCGCGTCAGGGTGTGCAGGGATGACATAAAGGGCGCGGCGGTGTAATGCAGGACCACTTGCGCCACGGGCTCGCCGTTGCGTGCGTTGAAGTCCTTGGCGGGAAAACTGGTATCGATGACCAACATAAGAAGCGTCCTTTTCGGTACAGGCCGAGTCATTCGGCCCGTTCAAGCGCAAAACAATGACCGCCATCCTGAAGGGTTGAACGTCAGGCGGGCGGTAACTATTTGGCACACGAAAGAACGCGGGTCAGCGCCGCAGCGGCATGCCCAGATCGACCCGCAGGCCATCCGGCTGGCTGTCGAACGTCAACGAGCAGGAGCAGCGCTGGACGATCGCCTGCACAATCGCCAGGCCCAGGCCGCAGCCCTCGCTGTTGCCGTTGCGCCAGAAGCGCTGGGTCAGGTATTGCAGGTCTTCGCTGGCGATCTGTTTGCCGTGGTCGCGCACGCGGAACACCACCTGATCGCCGGCCATCAACACACTCAGCTCCACCCGGGTATCGGCCGGGGTGTGGCGCAGGGCGTTGTCCAGCAGGTTGCGCAGGGCCGCGACGGCCAGGCCCACCGGCATTTCCAGCGGGGTATCGCTGAGGTCGTCCGGCAGGATCAGGTCGATGCGCTGGTTGTCGCCGGCGTTGGCATCCTGGATCGCCAGCCGTGCAACTTGCTCGGCACTCGACTGCACGCCGTCGTCGAACGACAGGCTGCCCTCCACCCGTGCCAACAACAGCAATTGCTCGAGGGTGCGGTGCAGGCGGTCGGCGCCCTCCTCGGCATGGGCCAGGGACTGGTCGCGGGCCGCGCCGTCGGTCATGCGCGCCACTTGCAGGTGGGTCTTGATCGCAGTCAGCGGGCTGCGCAGTTCGTGGGCGGCGTCGCCGGTGAGGCGACGTTCGCGCTCGATGGTCTTGGCGATGCGCTGCAACAGCTGGTTCTGGGTGTCGAGCAGCGGTTTCAGCTCGCTGGGCAGCGGGTGGATCTGCAACGGTTCGAGGGAATCGGCGCTGCGCCGCATCAATGCATCGCGCATGCGATTGAGCGGCTGCAGGCTTTGACCGATCCCCAGCCACAGCAGGCACAGGCAGCCCAACAACGCCACACCGACCGGCACCGAGGCCGCCAGCAGGATCGACAGGTTCAACGCCTCGCGCTCCACCTGGCGGTCGGCGGTGGTAATGAACAGATCGCCACGGGCCAGGGTGAAGCTGCGCCACGCCGCGCCATCGATGATCTGGTCGCGAAAACCGCTGCGATGGGATTCCAGCCCCTGGTCCGGCGTGGTGTGGCTGCGCGCCAACACTTCGCCGCGCAAGGAACTGACCTGACAGGCCATGCCGCCCGGCACGTTCAGTTGCTCGGCGCTGAAGTGCTTGCCCTCGGCGCTGCTCGCCAGGCCCGGCATCTGCTCCATCAAACCGGCGACCATACGCGCCGACGCGACCAGGCGCTGGTCGAGGGAGAACATCATCTGGTTGCGCAGATCGTTGAGCATCCAGGCCGCCGCCAGCGCCCAGATCAACACAAAAGCGGCGCCGAGCTTGAAGGTCAGGCGCAGGCGCAGGCTCATCACGAAGCGCTCTCTCCACCATCCGCCGGCCCCAGGCGGTAGCCCAGGCCACGCACCGTTTCGACGATGCCGTTGCCCAATTTGCGCCGCAGATGGTGGATATGCACGTTGAGGGCGTTGCTTTCCAGTTCGTCGTTGAAGCCGTAGACGCTGTCTTTGAGCTGTTCGCTGGAGAGCACGCGGCCCTTGTTGTGCAGCAGCGCCTGCAACAGCGCTTGTTCACGGCGGGAAAGGTCCACGGGCTGCCCGGCCAGCAGGGTTTCGCGGCTGCTAGGGTCGTAACTGAGGCGGCCGTGTTCGATCAGGTTGACGCTGCGCCCGGCCACCCGCCGCAGCAAGGTTTGCAGGCGCGCGGCGAGTTCGCGCAGGTCGAAGGGCTTGAGCAGGTAATCATCGGCGCCGGCTTGCAGGCCGTCGACGCGGTTGGTCACCGAATCCCGCGCGGTGAGGATCAGCACCGGAATTTCCAGGCCCTGGCTGCGCTGTTGTTGCAGCAACTTGAGGCCGTCTTCGTCGGGCAGCCCGAGGTCGAGCACCATGATGTCGAATTCGGCAGCCTTGAGCATCGCCCGCGCGGCGGCGGCGGTGGCCACGCGCTCGACGGTAAAGCCCTGGGCACCGAGGCCGGCCACGATGCCGCTGGCGATCAGTTCGTCGTCTTCACAGACCAGTACGTGCATGCTGAACCCTTCATGAAAGATGCGGGGGATTAGAAGACAGATCGATTAAGCGCGCATTATGCCGGCAAAGTTCGCAACATCAGATAATCCCTACGCTCTAGAATAGCGTCCGGTTAATCATCGGTTAATCAACGCCACACATTGTGTGCCTCACTTGCATCGAACTAAGGCTTGACCATGCGGCATCTATTTACCTTACTGCTGATGTTGTTCGCGGGATTCGCCCAGGCTGCGCCGGGTAACCCGTTCGAGACCAAACCCGACTTCCTCCCGGTGGGCAAGGCCTTCACCTTGACGTCCGAACGCCTGGAGTCCGGCGAAACCCAGCTGTTCTGGCAGATAGCCGATGGTTATTACCTGTACCAACAACGCATGAAGTTCGACGGCCTCGCCGAAAAACCCGCGCTGCCCGAGGGTGAAGCCCATAGCGATGAGTTCTTCGGCGAACAGCAAGTATACCGCCAAGGCCTCGAAGTGAAGATTCCGGCGGGGACGACCGGCCAGGTCAAGCTGGGCTGGCAGGGCTGTGCCGATGCCGGCCTGTGTTACCCGCCACAGTCGATGACCGTGGACCTGGGCGGCAACCCGGCCGTCGCCGCCACCGCACAAGCCCAGGACCAGAGCCTGGCCAGCGGCCTGCAGCAGCGCAGCCTGGGGTGGAGCCTGCTGGTGTTCTTCGGCCTGGGCCTGTTGCTGGCGTTTGCCCCGTGTTCGTTGCCGATGTTGCCGATCCTCGCCGGCCTGGTGGTCGGCAGCGGGGCCAACCCGCGTCGCGGTTTTGCGTTGGCCGGCAGCTACGTGGTGTGCATGGCGCTGGTGTATGCCGCGCTGGGCGTACTGGCCGCGCTGCTCGGCAGCAACCTGGCGGCGCTGCTGCAAACCCCGTGGATACTCGGCAGCTTCGCGGCCTTGTTCGTGATCCTGGCCCTGCCGATGTTCGGCTTTTTCGAACTGCAACTGCCGGTGGCCCTGCGCGATCGCCTCGACAACGTCAGCCGCAACCAGAGCGGCGGCAGCCTGATCGGCGCCGGAGTGCTCGGCGCGCTGTCCGGCCTGCTGGTCGGCCCCTGCATGACCGCGCCCCTGGCCGGCGCCCTGCTCTATATCGCCCAGAGCGGTAATGCCCTGCACGGCGGGCTGATCCTGTTCGCCATGGGCATCGGTATTGGCGTGCCTCTGTTGCTGCTGGTGACCGTGGGCAACCGCTTCCTGCCCAAGCCGGGCACCTGGATGAACGTGCTCAAGGGCGTGTTCGGCTTCCTGTTCCTGGCCACCGCCGTGTTGATGATCCGCCCGGTGGTCGGGGAAAACCTGTGGCTCGGCCTGTGGGGCGCGCTGGCCATGGCCATGGCCTATTGCGGCTGGCGCCTGGCCCAGGATTTCGGGCGGGTCGCCATGCTGTCCGGCGCCGTTTCCGTGGTGCTCGGGTTGTGGGGCGGCTTGCTGCTGGTCGGTGCGGCAGGTGGCAGCGACGATGTGTGGCAACCGCTGAAGGTCTACAGCGGCTCGCGGATCAGCGGCGCGCCGAGTGCCCACGATGCGTTCATGACGATCAACGACCCGGCCGTGCTGCAAAGCCAGCTCGACAGCGCCAAGGCCCAGGGCCAATGGGTGCTGGTGGATTACTACGCCGACTGGTGCGTGTCATGCAAGATCATGGAAAAACAGGTGTTCGGCAAACTCCACGTAATGGACGCCTTGAAAGACGTGCGCCTGCTGCGCCTGGACGTCACCGCCGACAACGCCGCCAGCCGCGCACTGCTCGATCGCTACAAAGTGCCGGGGCCACCGAGCTTCGTATGGATCGGCCCGGACGGTGAAGAACGCCGCGCCCGACGCATTACCGGCGAAGTCGATGCCGATACGTTCCTGCAACGCTGGACCCAGACGCGGGATGCCCGCTGATGCTGACCCTGACCATCGGCACCTTCGCCATCGCCCTGAATCACATCCTGCTGATCGGCGCGCTGATTCTCGCCACTCTGGTGGGCTGGCGCGTGGCCAAGCGTGGCGGGGAGAACCCGGAGTCGGTGCTGTTCAGCCTGTTCCTGCTGGGCATGTTGACGGCCCGCGTCAGCTTTGTGCTGATGTACTGGAGTTACTACCGCAACGATCCACTGCAGATCGTCGACCTGCGCGACGGCGGCTTTCTCGCCTGGCCCGGCGTCATTGCACTGATCCTCGGCGCGCTGCTGTATGGCTGGCGCCGCCCGGCCCTGCGCAAACCGTTGAGTGCCGGGGTCATCACCGGCCTGCTGTTCTGGGGCATGACCAGCCTGTCGCTGAGCCTGTATGACAAGGGCTCGCGCCTGCCGGACATCACCCTGCGCAACGCCAACGGCGAGGTGGTGCAACTGGGCGATTACCAGGGCGGCCCGCTGGTGATCAACCTGTGGGCCACGTGGTGCCCGCCGTGCCGTCGGGAAATGCCAGTACTGGAACGCGCCCAACGCCAACGCCCCGACGTGACGTTCCTGTTCGTCAACCAGGCCGAAAGCATGCAAAGCGTCAGCACTTACCTGGCGACCCAGGGCCTGACCCTGGACAACGTCTTGTTCGACGCCAGCGGCCGCCTCGGCCAGGCCGTGGGCTCCATGGCCTTGCCGACCACGCTGTTCTACCAAGCCGATGGACGCCTGATCAACAGCCACCTCGGTGAACTGTCCCAGGCCAGCCTGGCCCGTGCCATGGAACCCTTCGACACCGCCCCCGCCGTCACGCCTCCTACAAGGAAACCGACATGCCCCGCCTCCGCCACCTGCTGACCCTGTTATCACTGAGCATGGCCGCCACCCTGGCCCAGGCCGAAGACTGGCCGGCCCCGATCAAACAGATCGAAGCCAAGGGCGCCAAGATCCTCGGCAAGTTCGACGCCCCCAGCGGCCTCACCGGCTACGCCGCGCAGTACCAGAACCGCGGCATGGCGCTGTACCTGAGCGCCGACGGCAAAAGCGTGCTCGCCGGCACCCTGTACGACGCCCAGGGCAATGACCTGAGCAGCGCGCCCCTGGAACAACTGGTGTACGCGCCGATGGCCAAGGAAGTCTGGGCGAAGATGGAAAAAAGCAGCTGGATCCAGGACGGCGACACCAACGCGCCGCGCACGGTCTACCTGTTCAGCGACCCCAACTGCCCGTACTGCAACATGTTCTGGGAACAGGCGCGGCCCTGGGTCAAGGCCGGCAAGGTGCAGTTGCGTCACATCATGGTCGGCATCATCCGCCAAGACAGCCCAGGCAAATCCGCCGCCCTGCTGGCCAGCCCAGACCCGCAAAAAGCCCTGCAAGAACACGAAGCCGCCGGCAAGGGCAGCAAGTTGCAGGCGCTGGACAAAATCCCGGCGGCGATTGAAGCCAAGCTCGAGGCCAATATGAAGTTGATGGATGAGCTGGAGTTGTCGGCGACGCCAGCGATTTTCTACCTCGATGACAAGGGCGGTTTGCAGCAACAGCAAGGGGCGCCGTCGCCGGATAAGTTGGTGAAGATCCTTGGGCCGAAATAGGCGGCGTCTGGACTGACGCTATCGGGGGCAAGCCCCCTCCCACATTTGAAGGCATGAACCCGGTCGAGTGTGGGAGGGGGCTTGCCCCCGATGAGGCCCATGCAGGCAGCGAAAATTACAGGCCCTCCAACTCCGCCATCAAATCACTCAACCGATCCACCTTCTCGGCACTGATCGCTGTCGCCGCCAGCCCATCGATGTACTCGGCCAACTGCGCCACCGTGCTGCACTCGAACATCGCCCGCAACGGCACATCCCGTTTCAACGTCTTTTGCACGCGCGAGGCGATCTGCGTGGCCAGCAACGAGTGCCCGCCAAGTTCGAAGAAGTTGTCCTGCACGCCCACCCTTTCGACTCTCAGCACTTCGGCCCAGATTGCGGCCAAGGTGGTTTCCAGCTCATTGCGCGGCGCCAGGTAGCCCTGGCTGTGCAACTGGCCGATCTCCAGGGCCGGCAGGGCGTTGCGGTCGAGTTTGCCGTTGGCGTTGAGCGGCAGGCGCTCGAGCCAGAGCCAATGCAGTGGCACCATGTATTCCGGCAGTTCAGAACGCAGGTGTTGCTTGATGCGCTCCAGGCACTCGCCAGGGTTGAACGCAGCATCAGCGGCCACTAGATAGCCGACCAGATGCTTGCCATTGACGCCCTCCTGCACCCCGACCGCCGCGTCGCGCACTGCCGCTTGTTCATGCAGACGCGCTTCGATTTCCCCCAGCTCGATGCGGTAGCCGCGGATCTTCACCTGATGGTCGATACGCCCGACGTACTCCAGCACCCCATCGCTGCGTCGCCGTGCCAGGTCGCCGCTGCGGTACAGACGCTCGCCCGCGGCGCCGAACGGGTTGGGCACGAACACCTGGGCGGTGCGCAGCGGGTCGCTGACGTAACCGCGCCCTACGCCGGTACCGGCGACGCACAGCTCGCCCACCGCGCCCTGCGGCACCAACGCCAGTGCAGCGTCCAACACGTACAAGCGGTTGTTGTCGGTCGGCGCACCAATCGGCAGGTAAGTGCCCCGGGTCGAGGCCAGGTCGACACGGAAGAACGCCACATCATCCGAACATTCCGCCGGACCATAAGCGTTGACCAAGCCAATCTCGGGGTAACGCAGCAACCACTGTTGCGCCAGCTCCGGCGGCATGGCTTCACCGGTCGGCAGCATCCAGCGCAGGCCGTCCAGGCGGATGCGTGCCTCGGCCAGCATGCCCTGGATCAGCGACGGCACGCTTTCCAACACGCTGATGCCCTGGGCCTGCACATGGGCGAGCAAGCCCTGAGGATCGTGGGCGACGGCATTCGGCACGATATCCACCCGCGCGCCGAACAGCGGCGCGGCAAGGAACTGCCACACCGAAATATCGAAACTCTGCGAGGCGGTTTGCGCGATCACATCCACCGGGCTCAGGTCCAGGTACGGCACCTTGCTCAACTGGTTGTTGAGCATGCCGCGCTGTTCGACCATCACGCCTTTGGGCTGGCCGGTGGAGCCCGAGGTATAGATCACATAGGCAAGGTTGTCCGGGCCACTGTAAATGCCGGGGTTTGCCCCACGAGCAGGCACCTCCTCCCACACCAGCAACTGGCATTCCACGCCTTGCAGCAGCTCAATGGCCTGCTCGCGACACGCCTCGGTACACACCAGCAACGGGGTGCGGCTCAGCTCGATAATCCGGCTCAGACGCTGACCGGGCAGCCCCGGGTCGAGCGGCAGGTAACCGGCACCGGCCTTGAAGCTACCGATGATCATGCCGAGCAAATCGAGACTGCGCTCCGCCAGCAATGCCACCGGCTGATCCAGGCCGACACCCGCGGCGATCAGTGCGTGGCCCAGGCCGTTACTGCGCCGGTTCAACTCGGCATACGTCCACTGTCGGTCGAGGCACGTGGCGACGATGCGTTGCGGATGCTGCGCCACCTGGGCTTCGAACAGCTCGATATAGCTGCGCTCCAGCGGGTAGGCGTGCTCGCTCCGGTTGCAGCCGTGTACCAGGAATTCACGCTCCTGCGCGCCCATCAATGGCAGCTCGGCCATGTCGCCATGAAACCCCTGCATCAGCGCCAGCAGCAGGCGCTTGAACTCACTCAACATGCCCTGCACGGTGCTTTCGTCGAAGTAACGCTGGTCGTAGGACAGGTGCAAACCAAGCTCATCGCCCGGATAGCACACGGCCGTCAGCGGGAAGTTGGTGTGGGTGCGGCCGGAGTCCGAGGTGGCGTTCAGGCTTTGCGCACGGTCGAGTACCGAGACTTCCACCGGGGCGTTTTCGAACACGAACAGGCTGTCGAACAGCGGTTGGCCCTTGGGCAATTCGCTGTGTTCCTGAAGGGTCACCAGCGGCAGGTATTCGTACTCGCGCAGTTGCATATTGCTGTCGAGCAGGCCATTCAACCAGTGGCGCACGCTGCACTGTTGGCCCTCCTCGGGCAGCTTCACACGCAGCGCGATGCTGTTGATGAACAGGCCGACGGTCCGTTGCATGTCCGGCATGTCCACCGGACGCCCGGCCACGGTGACGCCGAACAGCACGTCACGCTCGCCGCTCAAGCGCCGCAGCACCAGGGCCCACGCGGCCTGGGCAAAGGTGTTGACGGTCAGTTGATGGGCCTGGGCCAGTTCGCGCAGGTGTATACCGTCGCGGGCATCGAGGCGGGTGTAGCAATCGCCCACTACCATGCCGCCGCTGCCACCGGCGTGTTCGCGCAGGAACGGGCGGTCGCTGGGGATCGGCGTGGTGCGCTCGAAGCCCCGCAGGTTGTGCTGCCACCACTGGCGCGCCGCACTCAGGTTCTGGCGTTGCAGCCAGGCGATGTAGTCGCGATAACGCGGCGGCGTGGCCAGTTGCGCGTCGTGGCCTGCGCCGAGGGCCGTGTAGAGGTCGAAGAAATCATTCATCAACAGCGAACGGCACCAGGCATCGATGAGGATGTGGTGGTTGCTCATCATGAACCAGTAGCGCGCTTCAGCGACGCGGATCAGACGCAGGTGGAACGGCGCCTGGTTGAGCAGATCGAAACCGGCTTCGCGCTCGGCCTTGAGCAGCGCTTGCAGGCGCGGTTCCTGTTCGGCCTCGGCAACGGCGCGCCAGTCCAGGTACTCGATCGGCGTACTGCCGGGTTTGTGGATCACTTGCAGCATGTCCTCGCCGACGTTCCAGCAGAACGAGGCGCGCAAGGCTTCGTGACGGGCGATCACCGCTTGCCAGGCCTGGGCGAAACGCTCGGGGTCGAGGGCGCTGTCGATGCGGTAGCGGTCCTGCATGTAGTAGAGGCCGGTGCCCGGTTCAAGCAGGGTATGCAGCAGCAGGCCTTCCTGCATCGGGGTCAGCGGGTACACGTCTTCGATCGCACTGGCGGGCACCGGCAAGGCGTCCAACTGCGCCTGGGTCAGGCGCGCCAGGGGGAAGTCGGAAGGCGTGAGGCCGCCGGCACCGTCCTTGAGGCAATGGGCGATCAGGCTGTGCAGTTCGTCCAGGTAGGCCGCGGCCAACTCGCCAATCGTCTGCTGATCGTGGCGTGCGCGGCTGAAGGTCCAGCGCAGCACCAGTTCGCCGCCGTACACCTGGCTGTCGACACTCAGTTCGTTGGGCAGCGGCGCATCCGGGTCATGGGCGGGGCCGGCGGATTCCTCCAGCGGGTGGAACAGTGCATCGGCGCCGAAGCTCTGGTCGAACTGGCCGAGGTAGTTGAAGGTGATGTCGGCACTCGGCAGTGCGGCCATCGTCTGTTTGCACAGGTCGTCCGCCAGGTAGCGCAGCACGCCGTAGCCCAGGCCTTTGTGCGGCACGCCGCGCAGTTGCTCCTTGATGGCTTTGATCGATGCGCCCTGCTCCGCCAGCGGCGTCAGGCGCACCGGATAGGCGCTGGTGAACCAGCCGACGCTGCGGGTCAGGTCGATCTCATCGAACAGGGTTTCGCGGCCGTGGCCTTCCAGTTGGATCAGCGCCGAGGCGTGACCGCTCCAGCGGCACAGTACGCGGGCCAGGGCAGTCAGCAGCAGGTCGTTGACCTGGGTGCGATAAGCGCTGGGGGCCTGTTGCAGTAACTGGCGGGTGCGTTCGGCGTCCAGGCGCACACTGAGCGTCTCGGCATCGCGATGGCGCAATGCGCCGTGCGGGCGCGCCACCGGCAAGGGCACCGCCGCACCGGCCAAGCGCTCCTGCCAGACGCACAATTCTTCGCGCAGGGATTCGCTGCCGGCATAGGCCTGCAAGCGGGCGGCCCAGTCGCGCAAGGCACTGGTCTTGGCCGGCAGGCTGACGGATTGGCCGTCGCTCAATTGGCGATAGACGTTTTGCAGATCCTCGAGCAACACACGCCACGACACACCATCCACCACCAGGTGATGGATCACGATCAGCAGGCGCTGCTGGCCTTGCGGGCCGTCCACCAGCAATGCGCGCAACAGCGGGCCGTGGGCCAGGTCGAGGCTGCGTTGGGTGTCGCTGAACAACGCGCTGCACTGTTGCAGATCACGCACTTGCGCCTGCATCAGCACACCGCCCTCCGGCACGGCCAGGTGTTCGGCGTGCCATTGCGCGTCGCGCCGGGTGAAGCTCAGGCGCAGCGCGTCATGCTGTTCCAGCACCGCCAGCAGGGCTTGCTCCAGGCGATGGGGATCGAGCAGTTGCAGCGGTTTGAGCACCAGCGCCTGGTTCCAGTGTTGACGCGCGGGAATCTCTGTCTCGAAGAACCACTGCTGGATCGGCGTGAGCCCCGAGCGGCCGCTCAGCACGCCTTGCTCGGCGCTGACCTGCTCGGCGCGCGTGGCGACGGCGGCCAGGGTCTGTACGGTCTGGTGCTGGAACAAATCCCGCGGGCTGAAGTGAATCCCGGCCTGGCGCGCACGGCTGACCACCTGGATCGACAGGATCGAATCGCCGCCCAGTTCAAAGAAGTTATCGTCGAGACCGACCTGCTGCACGTTCAACACCGCGCACCAGATCGCCGCCAACGCTTGCTCCAGCGCGTTGCGCGGCGCCACGTAGTGTTGGCGATTCGCCTCGGCATCCGGCGGCGGCAAGGCGCGGCGGTCGAGCTTGCCGTTGGCGGTCAGCGGCATGCTGTCCAGCACGAGCCAATGGGCGGGCACCATGTAGTCCGGCAGTTGCGCTTTGAGGTGCGCCTTCAAGGCGTCGCGCAAGGGGCCGTGCTCGGCGTCGCTGGCCAGATAGGCCACCAGCTGTTTGCCACTCGGCGAATCCAGCGCCAGCACCACCGCTTCCCGCACGGCGGGATGTTCAAGCAGGCGCGTTTCGATCTCGCCCAGTTCGATGCGGAAACCACGGATCTTCACCTGATGGTCGATCCGCCCGAGGTATTCCACCTGGCCATCGCTCAGTTGGCGCACCAGATCGCCGGTGCGGTACAGGCGACCGCCACGGGCCGCGAAGGGGTCCGCGACAAAACGCTCCGCCGTCATCCCCGGACGCTGGTGATAACCCTGCGCCAGCCCTGCCCCGCCGACGTACAACTCGCCGCTCGCGCCTTGCGGCACCAGGGCCAGGTCGGCGTCGAGAATATAGGCCACGCGGGCGCCGACGATGCTGCCGATCGGCACGCTGCCGACGCCCTCCGCCAAGTGCTGCGGTGCGAGGCCGGCCAGCGGCATCACCACGGTTTCAGTCGGGCCGTAGGCGTTGAAAAACACCTGCGGCTGGAACGCCGCGCGGATGCGCTGCAGGTGTTCGCCGGTCAGCGCCTCGCCGCCGGTGATGCACAACCGCACTGGCAAGGTCTGCCGCTGGGTCGCCAGCCATTGCGCCAACTGGCTGCCGTAGCTCGGGGTGAAGCCCAGCACATTGATGCGATGGGTGCGGATCAGCCCGCAGATCTGCTCGGCATCCCACTGGCCCTGGGCGCGCAATACCAGTTGTGCGCCGCTGAGCAACGGCACCAGCAAACGCTCGGTGGCGGCGTCGAAGTTGATCGAATAGAAGTGCAGCTCACAGTCATCCGGGCGCATGCCGAAACGCTCGATCACGGCCTGGCAGTGCATGGCGATTTCGCCGTGGCACACCACCACGCCTTTCGGCTTGCCGGTGGAGCCGGAGGTGTAGATCAGGTACGCCGGGTGTTGCGGCAGGCTGAGAAACGGCGGCTCACTGGCCGGGTAGTTCGCCAGCACCGGCAGGTCGTCTTCCAGGCACCAGCACGCCAGCGTCGCCGGCAGTTCACCGAGGGCGGCGAACATCGCCGCATCACTGAGCAGCAAGCCGATGCCGCTGTCTTCGATCATGTAATGCAGGCGGTCCAGCGGGTACTCTGGGTCCAGCGGCACATAGGCGCCGCCGGCCTTGAGAATCGCCAGCAGGCCGATGACCATTTCCAGGGAGCGCGGCAACGCCAGGCCGACGCGCACCTGTGGGCCGACGCCACGCTCGCGCAGCATCCAGGCCAGGCGGTTGGCGCGGGCATTCAGTTCGCGGTAGCTGAGGGTCTCACCGGCAAACGTCAGTGCCGGCGCGTCGGCACGGGCCAGTGCCTGCTGGTTGAACAGTGAGTGAAGGCACTGGTCGAGGCGCTGTTCAGCCGCGTCGCTCCCCAGGCTGCGCTGCAATGCGTGCTGCTCGTCGGCACCCAGCATCGGCAGTTCGCTGAGGCGTTGCTGCGGGTCGGCGATCAGCGCTTCGAGCAGGTTGCGCCAATGTTCGGCCATGCGCGCAACGCGCGGCTCATCGAACAAATCGGTGCTGTAGGTCAGGCAGCATCCCAGTCGATGGTCAAGGTCGGTGACTTCCAGGTTGAGGTCGAACTTGGTCGCACGCGCATCGTTGGCCAGGTACTCGACGCTCATCCCGCCCAGTTGGCGGCGCTGCTGGAATTCCCAGCGCTGCACGTTGCACATCACTTGGAACAGCGGGTTGTACGCCGCGCTGCGCGGTGGTTGCAGCGCTTCCACCAGATGGTCGAACGGCAGGTCCTGGTGAGACTGGCCCTCGATCACGGTGTGACGGACTTGCTCGAACAACTCACCAACGCTCATCTGCCCGTCGAGCCGGCAACGCAGTACCTGGGTGTTGAGGAAGGCGCCGATCAGCCCTTCGCTTTCCGGGCGAATCCGATTGGCCACCGGAGCGCCGATGCGCAGGTCGGTCTGGCCGCTGTAGCGGTAGAGCAACACCGCCAGGGTGGCGGTCATGCTCATGAACAGGGTCAGGCCGTGCGCAGCATTGAAGGCCCGAACGCGCGCGGCCAGTTCGTCGCTCAAATCAAAACGGTACAACCCGCCGCGGTGGCTTTGCACCGGCGGCCGCGGGCGGTCGCCGGGCAGTTCCAGCAGCGGATGCTCATAACCCAATTGCGCGATCCAGTAATCGAGCTGGCGCTGGCGCTCGCCGGACTCCAGCCACTGGCGCTGCCACACGCTGTAGTCGAGGTACTGCACCGGCAGCGGCGCCAGCGGCGAGTCGCGCTCATCGATGAAGGCTTCGTACAGCGCGCTGAGTTCACGGGCAAAGATGTCCATGGCCCAGCCTTCGGTGACGATATGGTGCAAGGTCAGCACCAGGTAATGTTCCTGCGCGCCGGCCTTGACCAGGCACACGCGCAACAGCGGCCCGGTTTCCAGGTTGAACGGCGTGTGCGCCTCGACATCGGCCAGCTGCTGCAAGCGTTGCTCGCATTCGAGGTGGCTCAGCGCCGAGAAGTCCTGCCAGCCCATGCGCAGGCCGGTCTGCGCCGACACCTGCTGATGGGCCACGCCATCGACGCTCGGGAAGGTGGTCCGCAGGGTTTCGTGACGCATGACCAAGGCCTGCAACGCGGCCTCGAAACGCCCCACGTCGAGCACCCCGCGCAAACGCGCCATGCCGCCGACGTTGTACGCCGGGCTGTCCGGCTCCAACTGCCAGAGGAACCACATCCGCTGCTGGGAATAGGACAGCGGCACCGGCCGGCTGCGGTCGACCTGGGCGACGGCGGTCTGTTGGTTGCGTTGGCCGGCGGCCTGGATCTGCCCGACCTGCTCGGCAAATGCGCCGAGTTCGCTGGCTTCGAACAGGGTGCGCAACGGCAGCTCGACGTCACACGCCTGGCGGGTGCGCGAGATGATTTGCGTGGCCAGCAACGAATGGCCGCCGAGGGCGAAAAAATCATCGCGCAGGCCGATCCGCGGCAGGCCCAGCACTTCGCGCCAGATCGCCGCAATCTGCTGCTGCAACGGGCTCTCGGGTTCAACGTGTTCGCGGGTTTGCCACACCGGCTCGGGCAGCGCACGGCGGTCCAGCTTGCCGCTCGGGCTCAGGGGCATGGCGTCCAGGCGCATCAGGTGCGCAGGTACCATGTATTCCGGCAACCCAGCGGCCAGGGCGGCTTTGACGGTTTGGGCGTCGAGCGCGGCAGTGGCGGTGTAATAGCCGATCAATTGATCATCGCGCACCAGCACCACGGCCTGGGCGATACCGTCGAGGGCCAGCAGGCGCGCTTCGATTTCTTGCGGCTCCACGCGAAAGCCGCGCAACTTGACCTGCTGATCGAGACGACCGAGGTAGTCGAGCACGCCGTCAGCGCTCCAGCGTGCGCGGTCACCGCTGCGATACAGACGGCTGCCCGGCGCGCCCAAGGGGTCGGCGACAAAACGCTCGGCGGTGAGCCCGGCGCGGCCGAGGTAACCGCGTGCCAGGCCGATGCCGCCGATGCACAGCTCGCCCGGCACTCCCGCTGGCAACGGGTTGAGCTGTTCGTCGAGCACGCGGCAGATCACATTGCCCAGCGGTCGGCCAATCGGCGAGCGCTCGCCATCCTCGGCGCGGCAGTGCCAATGGGTGACGTTGATCGCGGTTTCGGTCGGGCCATAACGGTTGTGCAACTGCACCGCCGGCAACCGCGCAAGCACACGGTCACGCAACTCGGCGGGCAAGGCTTCGCCGCCGCAGAACAGACGGCGCAGGCTGGTGCATTCGGCCGCCAACGGCTCGTCGATAAACAGCTGCAACAGCGGCGGCACAAAGTGCAGAGTGGTCACGCCATGGGCCTGCACCAGTTGCGCGATGCGCTGCGGGTCGCGCTGCTCGCCCGGCCCCGCCAACACCAGGCGGCAGCCGGTGATCAGCGGCCAGAAGCACTCCCACACCGACACGTCGAAACTGATCGGGGCTTTTTGCAGCAGCACGTCGCTGTCATTCAGCGCGTAGGTGGCCTGCATCCACTGCAAGCGCTCGGCCAGGGCCGCATGAGTGTTGCCCACGCCCTTGGGCTGGCCGGTGGAGCCGGAGGTGTAGATCACGTAGGCGAGGTGCTCGCCGTCCAGATGCAGGCCCGGCGGCTGGGTCGGCCAGCGGTCGAGGTGCAGGCTGTCCATGGCGATCACGCACACGTCTTCGGCCGTGGGTAATTGCGCCAGCAACGCGGTCTGGGTCAGCAGCAGGTGGACGCCGCTGTCCTTGAGCATGTAGGCCAGGCGCTCGGCGGGGTAATCCGGGTCCAGCGGCACGTAGGCGCCGCCGGCCTTGATGATCGCCAGCAGGCCGATCAACAGTTGCGGCGAACGCTCGGCGGCGATGGCCACGCACACGTCGGGGCCGACGCCTTTGTCGCGCAGGTAATGGGCCAGGCGGTTGGCCTGGGTGTGCAGTTGGGCAAAGCTCAGGCTGCCGCCCTGCCAGACCAGCGCGGTGCGGTCCGAGGTGTGTTGGTTGAGCTGTTCGGGCAACCATTGCCGGGCCGGCGCGCAAGGCGCTTCGCTCCAGGGCCGCTGTTCGTCGTGTTGCATCAACTTGAGGTCGCCGAGAGCCCGCTGCGGTTGCTCGCACACGGCGTGCAGCAGGTTGATGAAGTGCTCGGCCAGGCGTTGGATGGTGGTGCTTTCGAACAATTCGTCGGCGTAGTCGAACGCCAGGCTCAGGCGCCCGTTGCGGTCTTCTTCGCTGTGCAATTGCAGGTCGAACTTGGCTTCGCGGCTGTGCCACGCCAGTTCTTCGGCGAGCAGGCCCGGCAGGCGACGCAAAGCGCCGAGGTCGCGCTGCTGATGGTTGAACATCACCTGGAACAGGCCCTGTTCACGGGCGTGGGGGAACGCTTCGAGCAGTTGTTCGAAGGGCAGATCCTGATGGGCCTGGGCGCCCACTGCCGCCTGGCGCGTGGCCGCCAACAGCTGGTTGAACGGCAGGCGCCCGTCCAGCTCGGCGCGCAGTACCAGGGTGTTGATAAAGAAGCCGACCAGGCCTTGGGTTTCCTGGCGCGGGCGGTTGGCGCTGGGCACGCCGATGCGGATGTCGCGCTGGCCGCTGTAGCGGTAGAGCAAGGTCTGGAACGCCGCGAGCAACAGCATGAACGGCGTCGATTGGTTGGCCTGGGCAGTCTGGCGAATCGCCGCGCTGAGGCTTGCGCCCAGACGCACGTTGTGGCGCGAAGCACTGTTGCGTTGCCGCGCCGCACGCGGGTGATCGGTGGCCAGGCTCAAGGCCGGGTGTTCGTCTCCCAACTGCGCCTTCCAGTACGCCAGTTGCCGCTGGCCTTCACCCTCGGCCAACCATTGGCGCTGCCAGTTGCCGTAGTCGGCGTATTGCACGGCCAGTGGCGGCAGTTGCAGGGGCTGGCCCTGGGACGCCGCGGCGTACAGGCGCGAGAACTCATCGATGAGGATATTCAGCGACCAGCCGTCGGCGATGATGTGATGCAGCGTCACCAGCAACTGATGATCTTCGTCGTCCAGGCGCACCAGGCTCACCCGCAGCAACGGGCCGTTTTCCAGGTCGAACGCGGTGTGCGCCTGCTCCTCGCGGATCTGCTGCGCCCGGGCTTCGCGCGCGGCGGCGGGCAGGTCACCAAGGTCGATGACGTGCAAGTCGAATGCGCTGCTGGCCAACACCCGTTGGAAGGCTTGCCCATCCCGTTCGTAGAAGCGCGTGCGCAGGGCTGGGTGGCGCTGGATCAGGTGCGCGAAGCTGGCGCGCACCGCGTCTGCATCCAGCTCGCCGCGCAGGCGCAGGGCACCGGGGATGGTGTATGCGTGGCTCTGCGGGTCGAGTTGCCAGGTGATCCACAGGCGATTCTGTGCGAGGGATTGCGGCAGTTCATCCTCATGCGACAAGCACTGGATCGTGCCTTGGGCGACGCCGCCATCCTGCTGCAACTGTGCCACATCGGCAGCGAAGGCCGACAAGGTCGGCGCTTCGAACAGCAGGCGCAGGTTCAGTTCCAGGCCCAGGGTTTCGCGCAGGCGCGCAACCACTTGGGTCGCGCTGATGGAATTGCCGCCGAGCAGGAAGAAGTGGTCATCCGCCGCTACCGTCGCCACCTGCAACTGCTCGCACCAGATCGCCGCGATCTGGGTCTGCAAGGTGGACGCCAGCGCGACATCACTGGCCGCCCCTTGCAGACCGGGGAACTGCGCATAGCTGTCGAGGCTGCCATCGGCGTAACGCAACGCACATGCCGAGCGCTGCAGCTTGCCGCTGGAGGTCTTCGGCAACGCGCCGGGGTTGAGCAACACCACCACGCACGGCGCCTCTTGATAGGCTTCGGCCACGGCTTGGCGGATCGCCGTGATCAGCGCTTGCGGCGCGAGGATTTTCTGCACGCTGCGGCTGATCTCAGCGGCGATACCGATGCCTTCCTGGCCCTGCTCATTCACCGCGAACGCCGCAACCCGGCCTTTGCGCACCACCTCCACTTCGCGCTCGATGGTCTGCTCGATGTCCTGCGGGTAGAGGTTGTGGCCGCGCACGATCAGCAGGTCTTTCAAGCGCCCGGTGATGTACACCTCGCCCTCGCGGATAAAGCCCAGGTCGCCGCTGCGCAGCCAGGTGCGGCCGGCGTGCTGGACGAAGGTCTTGGCGCTGGCTTCGGGGTTGCGCCAGTAGCCGTGGGCAATGCTCGGGCCGCTGGCCCAGAGTTCGCCGACGCAGTTGTCAGGCAGTTCGCTCAAGGTGTGGGGATCGGCGATCAGCACCGCGTGGTCCGGCTGATGTGTGCCGCAACTCATGATCGCCGCGCCCGGCCCCGGCTCGGCGCGATTGGCGGCCAGCGCCTGCGCATCCAGGCGCAGGGCCGGGATGCCGTGGCCACGGCGGCCGCCGGCGACAAACAGGGTTGCTTCGGCCAGGCCGTAGGAGGCGAAGAAGTTGTTCGCGGTGAAACCGCACGGGGCGAACTTCTCGGCGAAGCGTTCCAGGGTGTCGAGGCGGATCGGTTCGGAGCCGGAATACGCCACGCGCCAGCGCTTCAAATCCAGGCGTTCCAGGGCCGATTCGCTGACCCGTTCGCTGCACAAGCGGTAGGCGAAATCCGGGCCGCCGCTGATGGTGCCGCCGTATTCGCTGATCGCTTCCAGCCAGCGCAAGGGCCGGCCGAGGAAGTACGCCGGCGACATCAATACGCAGGGCACGCCGCTGAAGATTGGTTGCAGCAGGCCGCCGATCAGGCCCATGTCGTGGTACAGCGGCAGCCAGCTGACGATCACGTCATCCGGGTTCAGGTCGATGCCGAAACCGCGCCGGATCAGCAGTTCATTGGCGACCAGATTGCCGTGGCTGACCTGCACGCCCTTGGGCAAGGCGGTGGAGCCCGAGGTGTATTGCAGGAAGGCGATGTCGTCGGCTTGCACATCGGTAGCGACCCAGCGCTCGGCAAGCGCGCTGTCGAGGGTGTCGACCGCCAGCAGCGGCGGCGCGTTTTCGATCTGCGCCAAGTCATCGCCGAGGCTGGCGATGGTCAGCAACAGGCGCGGCTCGGCGTCGGCGATGATCGACAGCAAGCGCGCCTGGTGATGGTGACGAGCGGACTCCGGCGGATAGGCCGGCACCGCGATCACCCCGGCGTACAGGCAACCGAAGAACGCCGCCACGTAGTCCGGCCCGCTGGGGAACAACAACACGGCACGGTCGCCCAGGTCGGCGTTGGCCTGCAGGGCGGCGGCGATGGCACGGGCGCGTCGGTCGAGGTCGCGGTAGCTGAGGACCACGTTGTGTTCGGCGGACTCAGCGAGGAAACGCAGAGCGATCCGCTCCGGAGTCTGCGCGGCGCGGCGTTGAAGGGACTGGGCCAGGGTGCGGGGAAGTTCGAAGGCGTCCATCATGGGGGTTCCTGCCTGAAATCGGCTTACGGGAAAATCGGGAAGGGTTCAGCCGGCGGTCAGTCGCCGCGCCGCGCCATTGCGCCAGCGCGCCAGGTGTTCCTCAGCGTAGCGCCGCACACAGCGCAGCACCGCGCTTTCGTGCTGCACCAGAAAGAAGTGGTGGCCGTCGAACAGGTCCAGGGAAAACCCGCTGGCGGCGTCTGCCTGCCAGTCGAGTAACTGGTCGGCGCGCACGCTGTCCTGCTTGCCGCCGAACACATGGATCGGCATGCCCAGCGGCTCGCGTCGGCCGTAGGCGAAGCTGCCGCACAGCAGGAAGTCGGCGCGCAGGATCGGCAGCATCAACTGCATCAATTCGCGGTTGGCCAGGGCTGCTTCGGCGGTGCCTTGCAGGTCGCGCAGGCGGGCGATCAGTTGCTCATCGGTCTTTTCGCGGGCGTACTCGCTGACGTCGCGCCGCGCCGGGCCGGCGGTGCCGGACGCAAACAGCGCCAGCGGCGCAGGCACGTTGCGCGCTTTGAGCGCGTGCGCCAGCTCGAACGCCAGCAGGCCGCCAAGGCTGTGGCCGAACAACGCGTAGGGGCCGTTCAGGTCACGACTGATTTCATCCGCCAACTGCGCGGCCAAGGCGCCGATGTCGCATTGCAACGGCTCGTCCATCCGCATACCGCGCCCCGGCAACTCCAGCGGGCACACCTGCAACCAGTCCGGCAGAACACGCCGCCAACGCACGTACACCATGGCGCTGGCCCCCGAATAAGGCAGGCAGAACAGGCGCAGTCGAGTCGGCGCGCTCATCGCTCGACGCCCCCCACCTGAAACGCGCCATATGCACGATAAAAACCCATCTCGCCCTCCTGCGGGTGCTGATCCTTGGCCGTTTTACCAACGAACCTGTCACCCAGAAGAACGGACGGCGCCGCCAAATAATTAGTCGTCGAGGACGAGCGAGACGGGGTTCACACCTTCAGCCCACGGACAAAATCAGTCAGACTTCTCATTTGACAATAATTATCATTCAGCATAATTTGTTGCCCGATGTGTAGGAGGCCTCAGCACGGACGCCCTCCCCTAACCTCTTTTGCGATCAAGGTGATTTCCATGACGGAACAAGTATCCACAGGCAGGTGCGACTCACCGCTGCTCCAGGCATTCGTCGATAATCGGCTGATTCTGGTAAAGATCGCAGCACGTATTACCGGCTGCCGCTCCCGGGCCGAAGACGTCGTGCAGGATGCCTACTTCCGGCTGCAATCGGCGCCGACGATCACCTCATCGTTCAAGGCGCAATTGAGTTATCTGTTCCAGATCGTGCGCAACCTGGCGATCGATCACTATCGCAAGCAGGCCCTGGAGCTCAAATATTCGGGGACCGAAGAGGAAGGCTTGAATGTGGTGATTCAGGGCGCGTCACCGGAAACTTCGCACATCAATTTCAACACCCTGGAGAACATCGCCGACGCCCTGACGGAACTGCCCCAGCGCACCCGCTATGCGTTCGAGATGTACCGCCTGCACGGCGTGCCGCAAAAGGACATCGCCAAGGAACTCGGCGTCTCGCCGACCCTGGTCAACTTCATGATTCGCGATGCGCTGGTGCATTGCCGCAAGGTGTCGGGCAGTCACAGCGATACATTTGCACGGCGGCTCTGAAACTCGCCCCGGCGCGGAGCCTGGTCTCCCGAAACCTCAGGGCACCGCCGTCACATCGATGCGATAGGGCTCGAATATCTTCAACAGCTCGCCGTCATCGCGCAAACGTTTAAGCAGGCCGGCAAACGCTGCGCTGCTGATCGGCGCCTTGGGCCGCAGCAACGCGTAGTGGTGGTACACCTGGTCGACGCGCTCCGAGATCAGGAACTGGGCGGCCATGTCGACGTTGCGCGCCAGAAAATCACTCAGGTACGAGCGGGTCACCAGGGCGATATCGGCGCGACCGCGCGCGACCATCAGCAGGTTGCTGTCATGGGAGTAGGTCAGCGTCGCGTTGAAGTGCTCGGCCATGAACTTGGGGTCGGCATTGAAGTTGGCGAAGGCGTAGTGATAACCGCTGAATACCGCCAGGCGCTTGCCGCCAAGGCTGGCGAAATAATTCTGGTCGCGATCGGGCTCACGCTGGGCGACGAAGATTTCGGCATCTTCCAGGCCCATGTCGACCGTGGTGTGAGGAATCTTCTGCCAGCCCCAGTCGGGGTTTTCGAAAATCGCCACGTCGACCCGGCCCTGCTCGAAATCGCGAAAGCGTCGCGGGATCGAGGTCGGCACCAGCACGAACTGATAGTCGGTTTGCGAGGCGTTCAGGGCTTCGACCAACTGCGGCAGCAATCCGGTGTCGGCGCCCTGCTCGGGGCGCACGGTGTACGGCGGAAAATGCGCAGCGCCGATCCTCACCAATTGCGCAGCCGAAGCCGGCATCCACGCAACGGTGCCCAGTGCCCATAAAGTAAGTCCTGCAGCCAGTCGCCATGGCGAAAACATTAAGGCACACACCGTTTAACCTGCTGATGGCAATAAGCTAGGCGTTTTTGTCTGGCGAGACAACTTCCACCGGAAAATTAATAGCTTGCGCCTCAATCAGCCTTCAAAACCATCAACAACGCCTCTTCGGCCAACTGCTCGAGGGTCAAGCTGCCCTCGGCGCGGAACCAAGTGGTGGTCCAGGACAAGGCACCGGTGAGGAAGCGCCGGGCGATAAACACATCCCCCTTGATATAGCCGGCGGCCTTGGCCTCGCCCAGCACCTGCAGCCAGATCGCTTCATAGACATCACGCAAGGCCAGCACCTGGGCCTGGCCCTCGGCCGACAGCGAACGCCACTCGTACACCAACACCGCCATGGCTTCGCCGCTGCCGCCCATGATCGACTGCAATTCGCAGCGAATCAGCGCCAGCACGCGCTCGCGCACCGTGCTAGCCTCTTCCAGCGACGCACGCATCAGCGCAGTGTTGTAGCGGATGGTTTCTTCCATCACCGCGCGCAGGATCTCGTCCTTGCTCTTGAAGTGATGAAAGATGCTGCCGGACTGGATGCCCACGGCACCGGCCAGGTCGCGCACGGTGGTGCGCTCGAAGCCCTTGTTGCGAAACAGGTGAGCCGCGGTTTGCAGCAACTTGCCCCGGGCGCTGTCGGGGTCGGTCAATTGGCCGCCGTCGACCATGGCGCGCATCACCCGCAGGGCTTTGTGCTCATCCATGCTGCTCTCCTTTACGTCTACTGACATCTTGGCCGGCAATTTAGGCCGTGCCTGCCAGCCAAGCAAGCGCTTGGCTGAAAACTTGTGTCCGGAGTTTACAAACCAAGCGCTTGCTTGGTAGTCTCGTCGCCAGCCATTCGAGGAAGGATTTCTCATGAGCAAGACGGTTCGCATCGGCTGCGCCAGCGCCTTCTGGGGCGACACCTGCACCGCCGCCGCCCAGTTGGTACACGGCGGCAAGCTGGACTATCTGGTGTTCGACTACCTGGCGGAAGTCACGATGTCGATCCTCGCCGCTGCGCGGATCAAAGATCCCCAGGCCGGCTACGCCACGGACTTTGTCGAGGTGCTGTCGCCGCTGCTGGCCGAGATCCAACGCCAGGGCATCCGCGTGATCAGCAACGCGGGGGGCATCCACCCCCAGGCCTGCGCCGCCGCCCTGCAAGCGGCCTGCGACGCGGCGCAACTGCCGCTGAAAATCGCCGTGCTGCTGGGCGATGACCTGCAGCCCCAACTCAAACACCTGCGCGGCAGCGTCGACATGTTCAACGGCGCGCCGCTGCCGCCGCTGTGCGTGTCCGCCAATGCCTACCTCGGCGCGCCGGGCATTGTCCGCGCGCTTGAGCTGGGGGCGGATATCGTCATCACCGGGCGGGTGGTCGACAGCGCGGTGGTCAGCGCTGCGTTGGTGCATGAATTCAACTGGTCATGGCAGGACTACGACCGCCTCGCCCAGGCCGCCCTGGCCGGGCATATCATCGAATGCGGCGCGCAGTGTACCGGTGGCAACTTCACCGACTGGCGCGACGTGCCGGATTACGAGCACATCGGTTTTCCCATCGTCGACGTCAGCGCCGACGGCCAGTTCACCGTGAATAAAGTCGCGGGCAGCGGCGGGTTGATCAGCGAGCTGAGCGTGGCCGAACAACTGCTCTACGAAATCGGCGACCCGCGCGCCTACTTGCTGCCCGATGTGATCTGCGATTTCAGCCAGGTCAAATTGCAGCAGCAAGGCAAACACAGTGTGCGTCTGCACGGTGCCAAGGGGTTGCCGCCGACCGCTCAATACAAGGTCAGCGCCACTTACCCGGATGGCTTTCGCTGCACCGCCAGTTGCCTGATCGCCGGGATCGACGCGGTGGCCAAGGCCGAGCGGGTCGCCCAGGCGATTATCGACAAGACGTCGGAGCTGTTCAGCCAGCGCGGTTGGGCGCCCTACACCGAGGTGAACATCGAACTGCTCGGCAGCGAAGCCACCTACGGCGCGCATGCGCGACGCCGGGACTGTCGCGAGGTGGTGGTGAAGCTGGCGGTGCGCCACCCGAGCAAGCCGGCGCTGGTGCTGTTCGCCCGCGAAATCGCCCAGGCCGCCACCGGCATGGCGCCGGGGCTGACCGGCATCGTCGGCGGGCGGCCGACGGTGTATCCGTTGATTCGACTGTTTTCGTTCCTGATCGATAAATCGTCCTGTGAGCTGGCGCTTGATTTGCAGGGTGAACGCCACGCTTGCGCGCTCCCGGCCAGCCACGCACTGGGCACGCCGGCGGCCGCCCTCGAACCGCCCAAACCCCAAGGCCGCGCCGATGCCAGCGTACCCCTGGTGAAACTCGCGGTGGCCCGTTCCGGCGACAAGGGCAACCACAGCAACATCGGGGTGATTGCCCGCGACCCGGCGTACCTGCCGTGGATCGCCGAAGCCCTGACCCCGGCCGTGGTCGTCGACTGGATGGGCCACGTGCTCGACCCGGTCCACGGTCGCGTCGAACGCTGGTACCTGCCCGGCAGCCACAGCCTCAACTTCCTGCTGGAAAACGCCTTGGGCGGCGGCGGCATCGCCAGCCTGCGCATCGACCCGCAGGGCAAGGCGTTTGCCCAGCAGTTGCTGGAAATCCCCATCGCCGTGCCGCAGCACATCGCCGATCAACTCACGTAAAGGAGCGTTGCCGTGGCCTTCGACTCGATCTTCAAAGCCGACCTGCCGGATGTCCTCAAAGGGGAGTCATAAACCATGCCGGTGATCGAAACCCTGATCGACGCCCACAGCCCAGACTTTGTGCGCAACCGCGAAGCGCTGCTGGCGAGCCTGCAGCAACTGCGCCTGTTGGAGCAGAACCTGTTGAGCAAGGCGCAGGAAGCCAAGCCCAAGTTCGACAAACGCGGGCAATTGCTGCCGCGTGAACGCCTCAACCTGCTGCTGGACCCTGGCGCGCCGTTCCTGGAACTGGCCAGCCTGGCCGGCTACAAACTCCATGACGACAAGGACGGCAGCGCCGCCGGCGGCGGGTTGATCGCCGGCATCGGTTACGTCAGCGGCGTGCGCGTGCTGGTGGTGGCGAATAACAGCGCGATCAAGGGCGGCACCATTTCCCCCACGGGCCTGAAGAAATCCCTGCGCCTGCAACAGATCGCGATGGAAAACCAACTGCCGGTGGTGACCCTCGCCGAAAGCGGCGGCGCCAACCTCAACTACGCGGCGGAGATTTTCGTCGAAGGCGCGCGCAGCTTCGCCAACCAGGCGCGCATGTCGGCCATGGGCTTGCCGCAGATCACCGTGGTCCACGGCTCGGCCACGGCGGGCGGCGCGTATCAGCCGGGGCTGTCGGATTACGTGGTGGTGGTGCGCGGCAAGGCCAAGCTGTTCCTGGCCGGCCCGCCGCTGCTCAAGGCCGCGACCGGCGAAGTCGCCACCGATGAAGCACTGGGTGGCGCCGAGATGCACGCGCAAATCGCCGGCACCGCGGAATACCTGGCGGAAAACGATGCCGACGGGGTGCGGATCGTGCGCGAGATCGTCAGCCTGCTGCCGTGGAACGAGCGCCTGCCGTCGATGCCCAAACGCACGTATGCCGAGCCGCTGTACCCCATCGACGAACTGCTCGGGCTGATCCCCGACGACCCGAAAAAACCCTACGACGTCCGCGAAATCCTCGCACGCCTGGCCGATGGTTCGAACTTCCTCGAGTTCAAGGGCGAGTTCGACGCACATACCGTGTGCGGCCACCTGCACATCCAGGGCCGCGCCGTCGGCGTGATCGGCAATAACGGCCCGATCACGCCCAAGGGCGCCAGCAAGGCCGCGCAATTCATCCAACTGTGCGACCAGAGCCGCACGCCGCTGCTGTTCCTGCACAACACCACCGGCTTTATGGTCGGCACCGAGGCGGAACAGCAAGGCGTGATCAAGCACGGCGCGAAGATGATCCAGGCGGTGACCAATGCACGTGTGCCCAAACTCACCGTGGTGGTCGGCGGCTCCTACGGCGCCGGCAACTACGCCATGTGCGGCCGCGGCCTCGACCCGCGCTTCATCTTCGCCTGGCCCAACAGCCGCACCGCCGTGATGGGCGGCGCCCAGGCCGGCAAAGTGCTGCGCATCGTCACCGAAGCCAAACAACGGAAAGACGGCCTGACCCCCGACCCCAAGATGCTCGACATGCTGGAACAAGTCACCGCACAAAAACTCGACAGCCAATCCACCGCGCTGTACGGCAGTGCAAACCTATGGGATGACGGCCTGATCGACCCACGGGATACCCGCACGTTGCTGGGGTTCCTGCTGGATATTTGCCAGGAAGCCGACATGCGGACGTTGCAACCGAACAGCTTTGGCGTAGCACGGTTCTAAAGTTATCAAGACAACAAAACCCTGCTTTTGCTCTGCTGTTGCTCTGCTTTTGATCTTGATCTTGATCTTAGGCGCCCCGTCAAACCACGCTGGCCGAACGCAGGCTTGAATCCGTGGGTAACCCGGCAGGACGCCGGGTTAGCCGTCCTGGGCCAGGGATGGCCCATGACGGCGGCCCACGGATTCAAGCCTGCGTTCGGGCACACCGAGCCTAGGCGAGGTGCCGAGTGGTGGGGCAAGAGCCCTTTTGGTTACTTTTGGGGCTCTTTTCCAAAAGTGACCCGCTGTAAGAGCGGAACCCATAGCAGCCGTTACCAAAGAAACGGATATGTACTCAACCCAAAAAAATGGTCGGCCAAGAGGCCGCCATCGGGGGCAAGCCCCCTCCCACATTTGGAGCGAGGTGAGCCCAATTTCGAGCGAGGTGAGCCCATTGGATATCTACCCGCTGTAGGACCGCCAGCAAACCAGCTCCCGCAGACAGAGCCATGCACACCCGAAGAACGCCCACACGGAGAACAATAAAAAATGATCTTCACCCAAGAACACCAGGCACTGCGCCGCACCGTCCGCGCCTTCGTCGACCGCGAGATCAACCCCCACGTCGACGAATGGGAAAAAGCCGGCCGCTTCCCCATCCACGATATCTTGCGCAAGGCCGGCGACCTCGGCCTGCTGGGCATCTCCAAACCCGAGCAATTCGGCGGCATGGGCCTGGACTACAGCTACTCCATCGTCGCCGCCGAAGAATTCGGCAGCATCCGCTGCGGCGGCATCCCCATGTCCATCGGCGTACAGACCGACATGTGTACCCCCGCCCTCGCCCGCTTCGGCTGCGACGCACTGCGCGAAGAATTCCTGCGCCCGGCGATCAGCGGCGCGCAAGTCGGTTGCATCGGCGTCTCGGAAGCCGGCGCCGGTTCCGATGTGGCCGGGCTGAAGACCCAGGCACGCAAGGACGGCGACGACTACGTGATCGACGGCAGCAAAATGTGGATCACCAACTCGCCGAGCGCCGACTTCATGTGCCTGCTGGCCAACACCTCCGACGACAAGCCGCACCTCAACAAGTCGCTGATCATGGTGCCGATGAACACACCAGGGATCAGCGTCAGCCCGCCCTTGGAAAAACTAGGCATGCACAGCTCCGAGACCGCCCAGGTGTTCTTCGACGGCGTGCGTGTGCCGCAACGCAACCGCATCGGCCACGAAGGTGCGGGGTTCATGATGCAGATGCTGCAATTCCAGGAAGAACGCCTGTTTGGCGCGGCCAATATGATCAAGGGCCTGGAGTCCTGCATCGACAGCACGATCGAATACTGCAAGGAGCGCCAGACCTTCGGCAAAGCGCTGATCGACAATCAGGTGATTCACTTTCGCCTGGCCGAACTGGCCACCGAAATCGAATGCCTGCGCGCCCTGGTCTACCAGGCCACCGAGCAGTACATCAAAGGCCAGGACGTGACGCGCCTGGCCTCCATGGCCAAGCTCAAGGCCGGGCGGCTGGGCCGCGAAGTCAGCGACAGTTGCCTGCAATACTGGGGCGGCATGGGCTTTATGTGGGACAACCCGGTGGCCCGCGCCTATCGCGATATGCGCCTGGTGTCGATTGGCGGCGGCGCCGACGAAATCATGCTGGGCATCATCTGCAAACTGATGGGCACCCTGCCGGGGAAAAAACCATGAACACCCTGCTGCTCGAACCCCATAACGGGGTGCTGCACATCACCCTCAACCGTCCGCAAAGCCGCAACGCGATGAGCCTGGAGATGGTCAATGAACTGCGCGCGGTGCTGGCGCAGTTGGACGATCAGGTGCGCGCGCTGGTGATCAGCGGCGCGGCCGGGCATTTCTGCGCCGGGGCGGACGTGAAAGACCTGCTCGGCGCCAGCGACAAGGCGCAATTGCAGTCGCTGAACCGCGCGTTCGGCACCTTGCTGCAGGAAGTTGAAGCCGTGCCCCAAGTGGTGATCGTGGTGCTGCAAGGCGCGGTGCTGGGCGGTGGCTTTGGTTTGGCGTGCGTCAGTGATATTGCGCTGGCTGATCACCAGGCGCAGTTCGGCTTGCCCGAGACCAGCCTGGGCTTGCTGCCGGCGCAGATCGCGCCGTTTGTGGTCAAGCGCATCGGTCTGACGCACGCGCGCCGGCTGGCGCTGACGGCGGCGCGGTTCGACGGGGTCGAGGCTGAGCGCTTGGGCGTGGTGCATTTTGTCGAGCGCGATCCGCAGGCGTTGGCCGAACGCCTGGATGAAGTGCTGGGCCAGGTATTGCGTTGCGCGCCGGCGGCGAATGGGCGGACCAAGGCCTTGCTGCTGGCCAGCGCGGAGCAACCGCTGGGGCCGTTGCTGGATCAGGCCGCCGCGTGGTTCGCCGAGGCGGCGACGGGCGAAGAAGGGATCGAAGGCACCCAGGCCTTTGTGCAACAGCGCAAGCCACGGTGGGCCGAATGAACAAGATCCTGATCGCCAACCGCGGCGAAATCGCCTGCCGCATCCAGCGCACCGCCCAGGCCTTGGGCTATCGCACCGTAGCGGTCTACAGCGACGCCGACGCCCAGGCTGCGCACGTGCAGATGGCCGACGAAGCCGTGAATATCGGCCCGGCGCCGGTGCAGCAGTCCTACCTGAATATCCCGGCGATTCTCAGCGCAGCCCAACGCACCGGTGCCGACGCGGTCCACCCCGGTTATGGCTTTCTCTCTGAAAACCCCGATTTCACCCGCGCCTGCATAAACGCCGGGCTGACCTTCATCGGCCCCAGCGTCGAGGCCATCGAACTGATGGGCAGCAAGCGCCGGTCCAAACTCGCCATGCTCGAGGCCGGTGTCCCGTGCGTCGCCGGCTACCAAGGCAGCGCCCAGGACGACGCCACGTTGCAAATAGAAGCTGAACGCATCGGCTTCCCGCTGATGATCAAGGCCAGTGCCGGCGGCGGCGGCCGAGGTATGCGCCTGGTGCATCAGCGCGAACACCTGCAAGAGCAACTGCGCAGCGCCCGCTCCGAAGCCCTGAATGCATTCGGCAGTGACGAACTGATCCTGGAACAGGCGCTGATCGAACCGCGCCACGTCGAAATCCAACTGTTCGGCGACAGCCACGGCAACCTGATCCACCTCGGCGAACGCGACTGCTCGGTCCAGCGCCGCCATCAGAAAATCATTGAAGAGGCGCCCTGCCCGGTGATGACCCCGGCCCTGCGCCAGGCCATGGGCGACGCGGCGCTCAAGGCCGGGCGTGCGGTGAATTACGTCGGTGCCGGGACGGTGGAGTTCCTGCTCGACCGCGACGGCCGGTTCTACTTCCTGGAGATGAACACTCGCCTGCAAGTCGAACACCCGGTCACCGAACTGATCAGCGGCCTCGATCTGGTCGACTGGCAACTGCAAATTGCCGCCGGCCAACCGCTGCCGTTACAGCAAGCGCAGGTCAGCCTCAGCGGCCACGCCATGGAAGTGCGCCTGTACGCCGAAGACCCGGCCCAGGGCTTTCTGCCGCAAACCGGTGCGGTGTTGCGCTGGGAACCGGCCGCGGGCGTGCGGGTCGACCACGGCGTTCTCGAAGGCCAGCGCATCAGCCCGTTCTATGACCCGCTGCTCGGCAAGATCGTCGCCCATGGCGCCACCCGCGAGGAGGCGCGGCGCAAGCTGCTGCGCGCCGTGGAGGACACGGTGCTGCTGGGCGTGGCGAGCAACCAGCAGCTGTTGACCGACCTGCTCAAGCACCCGAAGTTTATCCACGGCGACTTCAGCACCGCGTTGATCGCCGAACACTTCAGCGAGATCCGTCGCCCCCGCGCATCCGCCGAACAGTTGGCCCTGGCCGCCGCGCTGTTTTATCAACACAGCGCTCAGGCCCATGCCCCGGCCTTATCGGGGTGGCGCAACGGCGCTGACGTGCCGTGGAGCTATCAGTTGGCCGTCGACGATGCGGTCCAGGACATCACGGTCAGCGTCCTCGCCGACCATCACCTGCAGGCCAACGGCATCGACATCCGCCACCTCAGCAGCGACGGCCGCTGGGCCACCGCAGTGATCAACGGCATCCGCCGCCGCAGTGCCTACCACCTCGACGGTGCCCAGCTGTGGCTACCGGGCGTGAGCGTGACCAACCGCACCCACCACGTTGCCAACCGCCAGCCCCCAACCGGCGGCGGCAGGGTCGAAGCGCCGATGGACGGCGCCATCGTCGATGTGCGCGTGCGCGCCGGTGAACGCGTCACTCAGGGGCAACTGCTGCTGGTGCTCGAAGCGATGAAAATGGAGCATCCGCTGAAGGCCGGCATCGACGGTGTGGTCAAGGCCGTGCAGGTCATGGCCGGCGATCAGGTGCGCAATCGCCAGGTGTTGCTGGAGATCGAATAAAGCCTGGGCGGAACTACGCGGCCGGGCTACGCTCTATCCCCATCAGGACGGGAAGAGTACGGGAACCTGCACGATGCCTCATTGGCTGATTATTGACCTTGAAGCCACAACGGATGACGGCGGCTGGCCCGTGACGGAGATGGAAGTCATCGAGATCGGCGCAAGCCTGGTCAACCGCCAGGGCCGCGAGTTGGATCATTTCCAGCGTTTTGTGCGACCGCAGCGGCGTCCATTGCTGACGCCCTTCTGCCGCAAGCTGACCCATATCACCCAGGCGAACATGGACAGCGCCGCGCCCTTCGGCGATGTGTGGGCGCTGTTCGAGCGCTGGCTGGGCCAGCATCAGGCACACCTGGAAGGTTGGGCCAGCTGGGGCGACTACGATCGCCAGCAGCTCGAGCTGGAGTGGCAGCGCCATGGCCTGAGCAGCGCGCTGGCCCAAACGCCCCATATCAATCTCAAGCAACGCTTTGCCAAGGCCAGGCGCCTGGACAAGCCAACGGGGCTCAATAGCGCCCTGCAATTGGCGGGGATGCAGTTTAATGGCCAGCAACACCGGGCGCTGGAAGATGCGCGCAACACCGCACGCCTGTTACCGCTGATTTTGCCGGTCTAGGCAGCTCCCTTGCCCTTGGGCATACTGGCCGACCTTTCCAGACCCTTTTTCCGAGGATTCGCCCATGTTTAAAGTCAACGAGTACTTCGACGGCACCGTCAAGTCGATCGCTTTCGGCACCGCAGAAGGTCCGGCGACCATCGGCGTCATGGCCCCGGGTGAATACGAATTCGGCACCGCCCAGCGTGAAATCATGCACGTGGTATCCGGCGCCCTGACCGTCAAGCTGCCCGACAGCAGCACCTGGGAAACCTTCGCCGCCGGCAGCCTGTTCCACGTTCCGGCCAACAGCAAGTTTCAGCTGAAGGTCGCCGTGGACACCGCTTACCTGTGCGAATACCGCGGCTAAGCAATTCCCGCGCGAAAAAAATGCCCGTCTCGCAGGAGACGGGCATTTTTTTTGGGGGCGCATTATTCGAGGACAGTCACCGGCATGCCCACTTCCAGGCGGCCCACGCCATCGTTGACCAGGTTCTGGCCGAACATCGCGCCGTCTTCGGTCTTGCGATAGGCCTCCAGCGTCACGAAGGGTTCGCGGTCGGCACTGCGCTCGCCGGTCTGCGGGTCGATGGTGGTCAGAATGCAGCGTGAGCACGGCTTGACCACGCGAAACTCGACATCGCCGATGCGCAGGCGTTTCCAGCCGTCTTCGGCGAACGCATCGCCACCGTCGATCACCAGGTTGGGGCGAAAGCGCAGCATTTCCATGGGCCGACCGACGTGCCGGGACAGGTCGTCCAGGGAGGCCTGGCCGATCAGCAGCAACGGGTAACCGTCGGCGAACGCGACCTGATCATCGTCCTTGCCATAACCGGCTTGTGTGGTGCGCGCGCGCTCCAGCGGGATGTGGACCAGCCGCGTTGGCTTGCCGATAAAGTCGCTGACCCAGGCGGCGGCGGCATCGCCCGCATCCGGCACGCGCAAGGTGTCGCGCCAGATGGTCACACCGCGCAGTTCAGCCTCGCTGCCGGGCAACGCCACGTCCAGCGCTGCGTAGCCAGGCGAACTGAGGGTCAGGCCACCGCTGCGGTTCCACAGCGCCGACAGCTGGCTCATCGTCGCCACGGCGCGCTGCGTCAAAAAACGCCCGCTGGCTTCGTCCACCAGCATCCAGCGTCGATCGCCATCCAACCCGAGCTTGTCCAGGCCGATCTGCTGCAACGTTTCGGCCTTGCCGGATTTCAAAGGGTAACGGTACAGCGCGCTGAGACGGAGCATGAGCCTGCATTCCTGAGGGGCAAAACCGTCACCCTAAGGTCAAGCCGGCGCTTCGTCCAGCATCAGTCGCTGACGCACCACATCCACCAGCTTGTCCGGCTGGAATTTGGACAGGAAGTTATCGCACCCGACCTTCTTCACCATCGACTCGTTGAAACTGCCCGACAGCGAGGTGTGCAGCACCACGTACAGCTCACGCAGGCGTGGGTCATTGCGGATCTCGGTGGTCAGGCGGTAGCCGTCCATTTCAGGCATTTCGGCGTCGGTGAAGATCATCAGCAATTTGTCGGTCATCACCTGGCCGCTGTCGGCCCAGGCCTTGAGCATGTTCAGCGCCTTGAGGCCGTCACTGGCGATGTGCATCTTCACGCCCAACTGGCCCAGGGTGTCGCGCAACTGCGACAGCGCGACATTGGAGTCGTCCACCAGCAGCACTTCACGGCCACGGGCGCGCTCCAGTATCGGGTCATCGAGTTTATCGCGGGAGACCTTGGCGTTGTATGGCACGATCTCGGCGAGGACTTTTTCCACGTCGATGATTTCCACCAACTGGTCATCGACCTTGCTGATGGCTGTGAGGTAGTGCTGGCGCCCGGCGCTGGTCGGCGGCGGCAGGATGGCTTCCCAGTTCATGTTGACGATGCGATCGACACCGCCCACCAGGAACGCCTGCACCGAGCGGTTGTACTCGGTGACGATGATGGTGCTGTTGGGCCCCGGCACCAGCGGGCGCATGCCGATGGCCTGGGACAGGTCGATCACCGGCAGGGTCTGGCCCCGCAGGTTGACCACGCCGCACACAAACGGGTGGCGCTGAGGCATCAGGGTCAGCTTGGGCAGTTGCAAGACCTCCTGCACCTTGAACACGTTGATCGCGAACAGCTGCCGCCCGGCCAGGCGAAACATGAGAATCTCCAGGCGATTCTCACCCACCAATTGTGTGCGTTGATCTACCGTGTCGAGAATGCCGGCCATTAAAAGCTCCTGATATGCGCGCAGGTCGCGCTAAGGGATTATGCGGTTCGCTAAGCTTGTTATCGGCGGCAAGCGCCAGACCTTGACCCCTGTAAAATGCCACGCAAATCCATTGATGTCACACTGACATCATGCTTTACTGCACAGGCCTTTTCATTGGGCAGAATAGCAACATTGCGCGACATTCAAATCGGCGCAAGGTTCCGCTGCGTAAGGGATTCCCCTAGGCACAATCAGGCCCAACCTGATATTCGCGATATCTAATTGCCATTAATGTGACGCCATTCTCATTGCATGAATGGAGTCAGGCTTTTGTTTGCCATCGTAAGCCCAAGGCCCGTGGGCCTTCCAGACACTCACCTGTCGGCAATCGACGTTGCGCAATCGGCCCCGATGACGAGGGCAGTGCGCGCCTCGCATGATCATTCAAATAAACGTCCTACTAAAGTCTCAGAAGCGCCCTACAGATTTCAGTCATCTTTCAGCGGTAGTTTTACGCTATTCACGCAGTGCGACATCTCATCGCCCGACCGTATGCTGTGGAGACTTGCATGATGAATAGCGCGAACGAGTGGCAAACCACACTTCCCGAATTCCTGCTAGAGGCCGAAAAGCTGCTGAGAAAGTCGGAAGAGTGCCTGAGCCATCTGCATTTGATTCGTAATGACAGCGATGCCATCGACTGCATGAAGTTCAGCCTCACGGCGCTCGCCGAAAAGGCCGATGATCTGGCTCTGCAGGCGATCAGCGAGTTCTCGCGACATATCCAGGACCTGATTGCCAACGCGCAGAGCCCTTTGCAACTGCACGATCAGGCCCTCGATGCCTTGAACAACTGCCTGACGTTACTGGCGTGGCAACTGGAGTTGATCGACACCCGCACCGGTGAGTTGAGCCTGGATGAAAGTGAACAAACCTCACTGATTGCGACGGTCACTCTCCAGATCCCGCAGAAGGACTTCACCAATAAGCCGCAACAGCGTCTGCACCACGTTTCATGAATGACTGCGCCGTTAAGCACTAAGGTGTCGCTTTCACCCAGCGTCTTGCCCAAAAACGACAAGAATAACTAATGTGCCCTGCAATAAGTGGCGACAACCAAGTTGCCCGCGCTATAAAGCCAATCCATACCAAATAACCGCCAACATATAACTATTCTTAATAGGCATGCCCCCACTCCGTGCAAATGACGCCTGGCGACCAACGGTAAGCAAAGTGGTACCATGCCGCCCTCGAAGTGACCTAACGTCATGATGCATAAAACGTGAAAAGCATCCGCTATGTACGCCAGCCTCAAGTCACTCCTCGTCAAATCCGCTTCCCGCAGCAATGCCCGTCGACTGGTTCTCGTGTTGTGCCTGTGCTCACTGCTGCTGGGGCTGTGGGCCTACGCTCGCTCCACGCCCTTGCCATTGATGGTGTTACTGATCAACGTGGCCACCCTGGTGCTGGTGGGCCTGCGGCAGTGGAACTCACGTAAATCGATCAAGTTCCAGCCCCAGGAACTGGCCGATCGCCTGCTGCAAGTCCAGGAAAACGAGCGGCACCGCCTCAGCCGAGAGCTGCACGACGATATCGGCCAATTGCTCACCGCCGCCAAGCTGCAAAGCGAATGGCTCAAGCGCCGCCTGCCGGAAGACCTGCAGGGCCAATGCACAGTGCTGTGCAACACCCTGAACGAGACCTTGGCCAAGGTGCGCGACGTGTCCGCCATTCTCAACCCGCGTCAGTTGGCCAGCCTGGGCCTGGAAGCCAGCCTGCGCGCGCACCTGCTCAAGACCCTGGGAAACACCTCGATTCATTGGAGCCTGGAATGCCAGCAACGGCTGACCGGCATTCCCGAAGAAATGGCCGTGGCCGCTTTTCGCATCACCCAGGAAGCGGTGACCAACATGCTGCGCCATGCCCAGGCGCAAAACCTGCTGGTTCGCCTGCAACGCCTGCCCCAGGGCCTGTCGCTGTTTATCAGTGATGACGGCCAGGGCTTTTCGCCCGCCAGCAACCCAGGCCTGGAAGGCCAACGGGGCATGGCGGGCATGTCCGAGCGGATTGATCAACTGGGGGGCACCTTGTCCGTCAGCAGCCAGCCAGGCAAAGGCACGCGGATCGACGCACTTTTCCCCTGGGCGCCGCGCGCCCTCGAACGGGCCAGTCCCCTGAAGGTTCTCGAGTGACCCGCACTTTACTCCTGGTGGATGACCACGCACTGATCAGGGCCGGCGTCCGCGCGCTGGTCCTGGACATTCCCGGCTACACGGTGATTGGCGAAGCCAGCGATGGCGCGCAGGTGCTGGAAACATTCAGCGCCCTGCTGCCGGATATCGTGCTGCTGGACCTGTCGATGAAACACACCGGCGGCCTGGATGCGTTGCACCAGCTCAAGACGGCCTACCCCAAGAGCAAGGTGCTGATCCTGTCGATGCACACCGACCCGGAGCTGATCATGCGTGCGCTGGAGGCCGGCGCCCATGGCTACCTGCTCAAGGACACCAGCGCCAACGAACTGGAGCAGGCACTGCTGGCGCTGAGCAATGACGAGCGCTACCTGAGCCCGGCGATTGCCCACACCGTGATCAGCCAGGCGCTGGTACGCAATCAGGCCCCGTCCTCCCCGGTCGTCCACAACCACAACCTCACCGCTCGCCAGTTGGAAATCCTGCGCCTGGTCGTGCGTGGCAAATCCACCCGGGAAATCGCCCACGGCCTCGGGTTGAGCATCAAGACCGTGGAAGCCCACCGCTCGCAAATCATGAAGCGCCTGCAGATTTTCGATGTGGCGGGCCTGGTGTTATTTGCCGTGCGCGAGCAGATCATCAGCCTGGACGACTAAGGGCGAACCCGGCGGCAGATGGACGCGCAAGGCCTTGGGCACGACCTCGAAATGCAGGTCATCGCCTTGCAGCGGTTCGCCATCCAGGTTGATATACAAACCTTGCGCCACCTTGATCTTGACCCATGGCAGGCGCGCGCGGACAAACATGGTGTCCAGGCCCCAGCCATTGTTCATCAGTTCACGCAGGGTGCCGACCACTTCCTGGGGGGCCGGCAAAATGCTGATGTCCAGCAGCCCATCGTCCGCCAGTGCGTCGGGGCACAGCACATGCCCACCGCCGGCCTGGCGGCCATTGCCGATGCCCAGCGCGAGCAGCTCGCCTTTCCAATGGAAATCCGGGCCTTCCAGCTCGCCATACGCGGCCTTCAACTCACTGAAGCGCGACAAGCCGGTGAACAGATAGGCCGCGCCGCCCAGCACTTTCTTCAGTTCTTCGGAGGTATTGGCGGTGACCTGGCTGCCGAAGCCGCCAGTGGCCATGTTGAGGAATACTTGCCCGCCGACGCGGCCGAGATCGATCGCCCTGGCCGGTACATCCAGCAACGCCAGGGCCTGATCGGGCTGCAGCGGCACACCGGCGGCGCGGGCAAAATCATTGGCGGTGCCCAACGGCATCAGCACCAGGCTCGCGTCGGTCCCGGCCTGGGCCATCGCCTCGGCCACATCGCGCAAGGTGCCGTCACCGCCGCCGGCAATGATGTGCGTGTACCCGCCGTCCAGGGCCTCGTTGACCAGCCGCTGCGCGTCGCCGCCCTCCCATGTCACCCGCACCGCCAGCTCCCAGCCCTGCTCACGCCGAGCCAGCACCGCAGCGCGCACGTCCTCGTTGAGGGCTTGCTTGCCGTGGAGGATCAACAGGGCTTTGTGGGTGGTCATGGGGGGAGCTCTCCTGGGGTCAAAGGTGCTTGAAGGATGTTGACCTTTGAGGAGATAAAAAAAGCCATCGGGTTTGCAATTTAATTGGCCAGGGGCGACGCCAGGCTGCTTTCCTGTAAGCGCGGGCAAGCCAGCGCCTACAGTTGGATCGCTAGATACCCATCAGCGCGCAATCAGCTTTTGTGCAACTTACTCATCAACTGCGCCTCAGCCTGGGTCAAGCCGCACGACTGCGTCAGCTCATCCACGGTCGCGCCCATGCCGACCAGCTTCGCCGCCTGGGCAAAAGACAGGCTGGAGGGATCACGCTGTTCAATCTGCGCCAGCTTGTCCGGCAACGGCCCGAGGATCGCGCGCAGTTCATGCACCTCATCCCCGACCCGCACCGCACTTTGCTGGAAGTGATCGACGCGCTTGGCCAACTCCACCACGCGTCGGTCACGCACGGCGTCGCGTTCGGCCTGTTGCACCACCCACTCGCGTTGCTGGCGCACGTAGCGCAGCAAAAAGGCCAACGTCCCGGCCCACAACAGGGCCAGGACGATCACCGCGGCTTCAAGGAACAATCAGATGCTCTCCAGTTCCGACCATTCTTCTTCGCTCATCATTTTGTCCAGCTCGACCAGAATCAGCAGTTCGCCGTTCTTGTTGCAGACGCCCTGGATGAACTTGGCCGACTCTTCGTTACCCACGTTCGGCGCGGTTTCCACTTCCGATTGGCGCAGGTAAACCACTTCGGCCACGCTGTCGACCATGATCCCGACCACCTGCTTGTCTGCCTCGATGATGACGATGCGGGTGTTGTCGTTGACTTCGGTCGGTATCAGACCGAAACGCTGGCGGGTGTCGATCACCGTCACCACGTTGCCGCGCAGGTTGATGATGCCCAGCACGTAGCTTGGCGCACCCGGAACCGGAGCGATTTCGGTGTAGCGCAGCACTTCCTGCACGCGCATGACGTTGATGCCGTAGGACTCGTTGTCCAGTTTGAAGGTAACCCATTGCAGGATCGGATCATCCAAACCTTGTGCGGACGCTGACTTATTCATACCCCTGACCCCTTCAAATGCCGTTGGACACGGCGTGTGTGCTTCTTTGGCCGCACAACCGTGCGGCCGATCTTGTTCAATTAACTGCGTTGCTGGCCCGGCATCGACTTGACCGCGCCGCTGGCGATCAACTCGGCCAGTTCGGCAACGTCGAGCAACGCGCACATGTGTTCGATTACGGTGCCCGCCAACCAAGGGCGCTGGCCCCGTTGGCTGCGCCATTTGATTTCATTCGGGTCCAGGCGCAACGAGCGGCTGACTTGATGCACGGCCAGCCCCCACTCGTAGCCTTGCACCGAAATCACGTATTGCAAGCCCTGGCGGAAATCATCGCGGTAGCGGTCGGGCATCACCCAGCGCGCGGTGTCCAGCACCTTGAGGTTGCCGGCCTGGCTGGGCAGGATGCCGAGGAACCACTCCGGTTGCCCGAACAGCGGTGTCAGCTCCTGGCCTTCCAGGGAATAGATCGAGCCCAGGCACACCAGCGGCACCGCCAGGGTCAACCCGGCGACGTCGAACAGCAGGCATTCGAACGGCTCGGCGGCCCACGCCGGGCGGCCGTCGCCGGTGACCGGCGGCGGTGTGATGCTCGGCGGCAGGTGGACTTCAACCACCGGCTCGACCACCACGGGTGCGACCGGCACAGGCGCAACCACTACAGGCGCAACCACGACCGGTGGACTCGGCACCATCACCTGCGCATCACGCGCCTGTTCTTCCAGCACCGCCAACTGGAATTCATCCAGTGTGCTTTGTGCGTCTACGGCGGGTTCGAGGACCAGCAGCGGTTCCGGCAGTTCTTCCTCGGTCGCGTCCTGCAGCAAGGCATCCAGGTAGGATTCCAGTGCCAGTTGCGGCCGCGTCTTGACCTTGAGTTCGACAGGACGGTTCATCACGCCACCTGCGCCACAAGCTGTTGCGACAGCAGGTGCTTGAGCAGCGCGCGGTACGCCAGCACGCCGCGACTTTTACCGTCGAACTGCGAAGGGGTCAGGCCGGCGCGGCTGGCGTCGCGCAGGCGCGTGTCCACCGGGATATAGCCCTGCCAGATGGTGTCCGGGTAGGCATCGCGCAGTACGCGCAAGGTGCCGAGGGACGCCTGGGTGCGGCGGTCGAACAACGTCGGCACGATGCTGAACGGCAGCGCCTGTTTGCGTGAGCGGTTGATCATCGCCAGGGTGCTGACCATGCGTTCCAGGCCCTTGACCGCGAGGTGCTCGGTCTGCACCGGGATCACCAACTGCTGGCTGGCCGCCAAGGCGTTGACCATCAGCACGCCGAGCAACGGCGGGCTGTCGATGATCGCGTAGTCGAAGTCCTGCCACAGTTGCGCCAGGGTCTTGGCGATCACCAGACCCAGGCCGCTCTGCCCCGGCGACTGGCGCTCAAGGGTGGCCAGGGCGGTGCTCGACGGCAGCAGGGAAATGCTTTCATTGCTGGTGGGCAGCAGCAGTTGCCCAGGCAGATCGCTCGGCACGCTGCCCTTGTGCAGGAACAGGTCGTAGCAGCTGTGCTCCAGCGCGTCCGGGTCGTAGCCGAAATAGCTGGTCATCGAGCCGTGGGGGTCCAGGTCGACCACGACCACGCGCTTGCCCGCCTCGGCCAGCAAGCCGGCTAAGGCGATGGAGGTGGTGGTCTTGCCGACTCCACCTTTTTGATTGGCAACTGCCCAGACTCTCATTCGGTTGATTCCTCCCGGCGGGCACAGGCGCGACCGAGACAGTGCATAGGTTATTGAGCCGGTGACGGAGAATTGACGGAGCTTTGCCGTACCGGCGGCTTTGCAAGGGCCGGTGCAGTTTGTGTGCCAGCCCGCTTCAATGCCGCGTCCGGGGTTGCATTTGCCGTGCCGGTGCCGGTCAGGCTGCGGCGCACATCCAGGTTGCGCGAGACCACCAGCACCACCCGGCGGTTGCGGGCGCGGCCTTCCGCCGTGGCGTTATTGGCCACCGGCTGGAACTCGCCGTAGCCGACCGACGCCAGGCGACCGGGGTTCACGCCCTGCATCGCGAGCATCCGCACGATGCTCGCCGCCCGGGCCGACGACAGCTCCCAGTTGGTCGGGTACTGCGCGGTACTGATGGGGATATTGTCGGTGAAGCCTTCGACGTGGATCGGGTTTTCAAACGGCTTGAGGATCGCCGCCACCTTGTCGATGATGGTGAACGCCTGGTCGCTGGGCATGGCATCGGCGCTGGCGAACAGCAGGCTCGAATTGAGCTCGATCTCCACCCACAACTCATTGCCGCGCACGGTCATCTGGTTGGAGCTGATCAAGTCGCCGAACGCGGCGCTGATATCGTCGGCGATGCTTTTCAGCGGGTCGCCGGTGCCGCCCATGCCGGCGGAGGTCTCATCGCTGTCGTTGACCAGCGGCTTGGCCGGGGTCACGGTCTTGGGCCGCTCTTCGCCGATGGGGATCGGCTTGAGCGAACGATCGGCGTCGTTGAACACGCCGATCAGCGCTTGGGAAATGACTTTGTACTTGCCTTCGTTGATCGACGAGATGGAGTACATCACCACGAAAAACGCGAACAGCAAGGTGATGAAGTCCGCGTAGGACACCAGCCAGCGTTCATGGTTGACGTGTTCTTCAGGCTCGCGACGGCGACGGCTCACAGACGATTACCTCCGCAAAACGAATCACCTGCAGGGGCGGGCTTGCTCGCGAAAAATCCGAGAGCAACGCGTTCGTCCAAAATGCCCGCGTCATCGTTGACGATTTTCGCGAACAAAGTCGCTCCTACACGTTTCATGTACATCAATCCATGAAGCCCTGGAGCTTCAATTCGATGGAGCGCGGGTTCTCGCCCTCGGCAATCGACAGGATGCCTTCGAGCAACATTTCGCGGTAACGCGACTGGCGCAGGGCAATCGACTTGAGCTTGCTGGCCACCGGCAACAGCACCAGGTTGGCACTCGCCACACCGTAGATGGTGGCGACAAACGCCACGGCAATGCCGCTGCCCAGTTGCGACGGATCGGCGAGGTTGCCCATCACGTGGATCAGGCCCATCACCGCGCCGATGATGCCGATGGTCGGCGCGTAGCCGCCCATGCTTTCAAAGACTTTGGCGGCGTTGATATCGCGGCTTTCCTGGGTGTAGAAATCCACTTCCAGGATGCTGCGGATCGCCTCCGGCTCGGCGCCGTCCACCAGCAATTGCAGGCCTTTGCGCGCGTAGCTGTCGGGCTCGGCATCGGCCACGCCTTCCAGGCCGAGCAGGCCTTCCTTGCGTGCGGTGAGGCTCCAGTTGACCACGCGGTCGATGCCACCGGCCAGGTCGACGCGCGGCGGGAAAATAATCCAGATCAGGATCTGCATGGCACGCTTGAACGAACTCAAGGGCGACTGCAGCAATGCCGCGCCGACGGTGCCACCGATCACGATCAGCGCCGCCGGGCCGTTGGCCAGGGCGCCGAGGTGCCCGCCTTCGAGGTAGTTGCCGCCGATGATCGCGACAAACGCCATGGTGATGCCGATCAGACTCAGTACATCCATCAGAGGCAGGCCTCCACCAAATGCCTGCCGATATCGTCCAGGCTGTAGATCGCGTCGGCCAGCTCAGCCTTGACGATGGCCATCGGCATGCCATAAATCACGCAACTGGCTTCGTCCTGGGCCCAGATCGCACTGCCGCCCTGCTTGAGCAGGCGCGCGCCTTCGCGACCGTCGGCGCCCATGCCGGTGAGCACCACCGCCAGAACTTTGTCGCCGTAGGACTTGGCTGCCGAACCGAAGGTGATATCCACGCAGGGTTTGTAGTTGAGGCGCTCATCGCCCGGCAGGATTTTGATCGCGCCACGGCCATCGACCATCATCTGCTTGCCCCCAGGCGCCAGCAGCGCCAGGCCAGGACGCAGGATGTCGCCATCCTCGGCTTCCTTGACGCTGATGCGGCACAGCTTGTCCAGGCGCTCGGCGAAGGCCTTGGTGAACGCGGCGGGCATGTGCTGGATCAGCACGATCGGCGCCGGGAAGTTGGCCGGCAGTTGGGTCAAGACCCGTTGCAGGGCAACCGGGCCGCCGGTCGAAGTACCAATGGCAACCAGCTTGTAGGCCTTGCGTTTCGGCGCCGGCGAATGGGCGCTTGGCGCAGGTGCCCGCGCGGGTGCCGCGGCAGGCCGGGCAACCGCTGCCGGCGCCGGGCGACCGAACGCCGTGCTGGTGGGTGCCGCCGGAGCCGCGACCGGCGCAGGCGCCGGGGCGCTGAACAGGCTGCGACGGTTGCTGCGCGAAATGCTGTGAACCTTCTCGCACAGCATCTGCTTGACCTTCTCGGGGTTGCGCGAGATGTCTTCGAAATTCTTCGGCAGGAAGTCCACCGCACCGGCGTCCAGCGCATCCAGGGTGACCCGGGCGCCTTCGTGGGTCAGCGAGGAGAACATCAATACCGGGGTCGGACAGCGCTGCATGATGTGTCGGACTGCGGTGATGCCATCCATCATCGGCATCTCGTAGTCCATGGTGATCACGTCCGGCTTCAACGCAATGGCTTGATCAATCGCCTCTTTACCGTTGGTGGCCGTGCCGACCACCTGGATCGTTGGATCGGCGGAAAGAATTTCCGAGACGCGGCGGCGGAAGAAACCCGAATCGTCCACCACCAGGACCTTGACTACCATAAACACTCCGTTAGGCGGGGCAGGCAATACCGCCCTGCCCCACCAGAATCAAATACGCCGTGCGGCGTAACGCTTGAGCATGCTCGGAACATCGAGAATCAACGCGATACGACCGTCACCGGTGATGGTCGCACCCGACATGCCCGGGGTTCCCTGCAGCATTTTGCCCAAAGGCTTGATGACCACTTCTTCCTGGCCGACCAGTTGATCGACGACAAAGCCGATGCGCTGGGTGCCCACGGAGAGAATCACCACATGGCCTTCGCGCTGCTCTTCATGGGCGGCCGAGGCGACCAGCCAGCGCTTGAGGTAGAACAGTGGCAACGCTTTGTCGCGCACGATCACCACTTCCTGGCCGTCCACCACGTTGGTGCGCGACAGGTCGAGGTGGAAGATCTCGTTGACGTTGACCAGCGGGAAAGCGAAGGCCTGGTTGCCCAGCATCACCATCAGGGTCGGCATGATCGCCAGGGTCAACGGCACCTTGATGACGATCTTCGAGCCCAGGCCCTTGGTCGAGTAGATATTGATCGAACCGTTGAGCTGGCTGATCTTGGTTTTCACCACGTCCATGCCCACGCCACGGCCCGACACGTCGGAAATCTCGGTCTTGGTCGAGAAGCCCGGCGCGAAAATCAGGTTGTAGCACTCGGTGTCGGTCAAGCGGTCGGCGGCATCCTTGTCCATCACGCCACGCTTGACGGCGATACCGCGCAGGATCGCCGGGTCCATGCCTTTGCCGTCATCGGTGATCGACAGCAGGATATGGTCGCCCTCTTGTTCCGCCGCCAGAATCACCTTGCCGTTACGGGACTTGCCCGCGGCTTCGCGTTCTTCCGGGGTTTCCACGCCGGGGTCGACGGCGTTGCGCACCAAGTGGACCAGCGGGTCGGCCAGGGCCTCGACAAGGTTTTTGTCGAGGTCGGTTTCTTCACCCACCAGTTCCAGGTTGATTTCTTTCTTGAGCTGGCGAGCCAGGTCACGAACCAGGCGCGGGAAGCGACCGAAGACTTTCTTGATCGGCTGCATCCGCGTCTTCATCACCGCGGTCTGCAGGTCGGCAGTGACCACGTCGAGGTTCGACACGGCCTTCTGCATGGCTTCGTCGCCACTGTTCAGGCCCAGGCGCACCAGGCGGTTACGCACCAGCACCAGTTCGCCGACCATGTTCATGATGTCGTCCAGGCGCGCGGTATCCACACGCACCGTGGTTTCGGCTTCGCTGGCAGGCTTGTCGGCGGCAGCGGCGGCCGGGGCACGCGCGGCAGCGGCAGGAGCGGCGGCAGCCGGGGCCGGCTTGGCGGCAGCAGGTGCCGCAGCTTTGGCCGGTGCCGGTTTGGCCGCCACCGGGGCTGCCGTCGCCGCAGCGCCAGCGGCCACTTCGGCGAACTTGCCCTTGCCGTGCAATTCGTCGAGCAGGGCTTCGAATTCGTGATCGGAAATCAGCCCGTCGCCGGCAGGTGCGGCAGCGGCAGCCGCAGCAGCCGGTGCGGCAGCAGTTGCGGCAGCAGTTGCGGCGACTTCCGGCAAGGCATCGGCAGCAAAGGAGCCCTTGCCATGCAACTGGTCGAGCAACGCTTCGAATTCGTCGTCGGTAATGTCGGTGCCGGCGGCGGCGGTGGCTGCCGGAACTTGCGAGGTACTCGCAGGTGCTTGCGCCTCAGCCGCAGGTGCAACGGCGTCGGCAGCGAACTGGCCCTTGCCGTGCAACTGATCGAGCAGGGATTCGAATTCTGCGTCGGTAATGTCTTCGCCGGTCGGCGCGGCGGGCGCGGCCACTGCAGCGACCGCTTGCGGCGCTTCGGCTTCGGCCTTGACCGCATTGAGGGAGTCGAGCAGTTGCTCGAACTCGCTGTCGGTGACATCCGCTTCGGCTTCGACCACAGGCTCCGGAGCCGCTTCCACCACCGGCGCGGCCGCGGTGTCGGCAGGCTCCGCCAGACGCGCCAGGGCGGCCAGCAGTTCCGGGGTGGCTGCGGTGATCGGGGCACGTTCGCGAACTTCGCTGAACATGCCGTTGACCGCATCCAGCGCTTCGAGAATCACGTCCATCAGCTCCGAATCAACGTGACGCTCACCCTTGCGCAGGATGTCGAACACGTTCTCGGCGATGTGGCAGCACTCCACCAGCTCATGGAGCTGGAGGAAGCCGGCGCCCCCTTTTACAGTGTGAAAACCGCGAAAAATTGCATTGAGCAGGTTCGCATCATCCGGTCGGCTTTCCAGCTCGACCAGTTGTTCGGACAGTTGCTCTAAAATTTCGCCGGCCTCTACAAGGAAATCCTGAAGGATTTCTTCATCGGCGCCGAAGCTCATGGGTGTGCTCCTTAGAAGCCTAAACTGGATAACAGGTCATCTACGTCATCCTGACCTGACATAACGTCTTCACGTTTATCGGCATGAATCTGCGGACCTTCACCCTTGGCGAGATGTTTTTGTGGATCTTTTTCCGAGAGGATCGCTTCGCGGTCATGTTCGATGCCGGCGAAACGATCAACTTGGCCTGCCATAAGCACCAATTTGAGCAAGTTGCTTTCCACTTCGGTGACCAATTGGGTCACGCGCTTGATCACCTGACCGGTGAGGTCCTGGTAATCCTGGGCGAGCAGAATGTCATTGAGGTTGCTGGACACCGTGTGGTTGTCCTGTTCGCTGCGCGACAGGAAACCCTCGACCCGACGGGCCAACTCACGAAACTCCTCAGCCCCCACTTCCCGACGCATGAAGCGGCCCCAGTCAACGCTGAGGGCCTGGGCTTCGTTGGCCATGCCGTTGACCAGGGGCGTGGCGTTTTCCACCAGGTCCATGGTGCGGTTGGCCGCCGCTTCAGTCAGCCTGACCACATAGGACAGGCGCTCAGTGGCATCGGTGATTTGCGAAATTTCTTCAGCCTGGGGCATGTGCGGGTCAATCTGAAAATTGACGATCGCACTGTGCAGCTCGCGCGTGAGCTTGCCCACTTCCTGATACAGGCCGCGGTCACGGGTCTGGTTAAGCTCATGGATTAACTGCACCGCGTCGCCGAACTGGCCTTTTTCAAGGCTCTCGACCAGTTGGTGAGCATGCTTTTTCAGGGTCGACTCAAAGTCCCCCTGTGACGTTTCTTTATGCTCCATAGCTCCCCCGCGATGGCATTAGCCGTGGATGCGTTCGAAGATTTTTTCGATCTTCTCTTTCAAGGCCAATGCAGTGAATGGCTTGACCACGTAGCCGTTGACCCCGGCCTGGGCGGCTTCGATGATCTGCTCACGCTTGGCTTCGGCGGTCACCATCAACACGGGAAGGCTGCGCAGTTTTTCATCGGCGCGCACATGGCGCAGCAAGTCGATACCGGTCATGCCGGGCATGTTCCAGTCGGTTACCAGAAAGTCGATGCTCCCGCTGTTGAGGATCGGAATCGCCGTAAGGCCGTCATCCGCCTCGACCGTGTTGGTGAACCCCAGGTCACGCAACAGGTTTTTTATGATCCGCCGCATCGTTGAGAAGTCATCAACGATGAGGATTTTCATGTTCTTGTCCAATTCGACCTCCAAGCAGTCTTAAAACGCGTCCAGCACCTGGACGCGCCATTTCAATCAACAGGCGTTACACAAAAAGGACTGCCCAGGGCACCACGAAACTCACCCGCGAAAACCAAGGGCCTCGCGGTAGTGTCTGCAGTGTCCCCACACTGCCTGTCAGCGCGCGCGCCACTCTCCCAGGCGTCCCCGCAAGCGGGCTGCGCACTGGCTGTGCAGCTGGCTGACACGCGATTCGCTGACCCCCAGGACCTCACCGATTTCCTTGAGGTTCAGCTCTTCGTCGTAGTACAGCGCCAACACCAGTCGCTCACGCTCCGGCAGATTGGCAATCGCGTCCGCCAGCGCCCCCTGAAAGCGTTCATCTTCCAGGTCGCGCGACGGTTCGAGATGAGCACTCGCGCCGTCCTCGTGCAGCCCTTCGTGTTCGCCGTCCTGCAACAGGTCGTCGAAACTGAACAGGCGGCTGCCCAAGGTATCGTTCAAAATCCCGTAATAATCGTCGAGACTCAATTGGAGTTCGGCCGCAACTTCGTGATCTTTAGCGTCGCGACCGGTTTTTGCTTCAATTGCACGAATTGCGTCACTGACCATGCGCGTATTGCGGTGTACCGAACGCGGCGCCCAATCCCCTTTACGCACTTCATCGAGCATCGCGCCACGGATACGGATACCCGCATACGTCTCGAAACTCGCACCCTTGCTCGCGTCGTATTTGGTCGATACTTCGAGCAGGCCGATCATGCCGGCCTGGATCAAGTCTTCGACCTGGACACTGGCGGGCAGGCGTGCCAGCAAGTGATAGGCAATGCGCTTGACCAGCGGCGCATAGCGCTCGATCAATTCGCCCTGACGGTCACGTGCCGAATTTTTGTAAAGGTTATAGCCGCTGGCTGTCATAGCACCGGTCCTGCGCTCGTCTGATGCACCAATCGCTCGACGAAAAACTCCAGATGCCCCCGAGGGTTGGCGGGCAACGGCCAGGTATCGACCTTCTGAGCAATAGCCTTGAACGCCAACGCGCATTTCGAACGAGGGAACGCTTCGTAGACCGCACGCTGCTTTTGCACGGCCTTGCGTACACACTCGTCATAGGGAACTGCGCCGACGTATTGTAAGGCGACATCGAGAAAGCGATCAGTGACCTTGGTCAACTTGGCGAACAGGTTGCGTCCTTCCTGCGGGCTCTGGGCCATGTTGGCCAGCACGCGGAAGCGGTTCATGCCGTAGTCGCGGTTGAGCAGTTTGATCAGGGCGTAGGCGTCGGTGATCGAGGTGGGTTCATCGCAGACCACCAGCAGGACTTCTTGCGCGGCGCGCACGAAGCTGACCACGGACTCGCCAATCCCGGCGGCGGTGTCGATCACCAGCACGTCGAGGTTGTCGCCGATATCGCTGAACGCCTGGATCAGGCCGGCATGCTGCGCAGGGCTCAAGTGGACCATGCTCTGGGTGCCCGAGGCGGCCGGCACGATGCGGATGCCTCCAGGGCCCTGCAGCAGCACGTCGCGCAGCTCGCAGCGACCCTCGATCACATCGGCGAGGGTGTGTTTGGGCGTGAGCCCCAGCAAAACGTCAACGTTCGCCAACCCAAGGTCAGCATCCAGCAGCATGACACGACGGCCAAGCTCTGCCAGGGCCAGGGACAAATTCACTGACACGTTAGTTTTCCCGACGCCACCTTTGCCGCCGGTCACCGCGATCACCTGTACGGGATGCATGCTGCCCATTTTAATTCTTTACCTTGTCTTGCTTAGACGCAGGCTACATGGCTTGGCCGCGTGAATCGCTTGCAGACCATCGATGTAGATACATTTCATGGTGTTCATGCTGCCTCAACCCACCCGCTTTGCCGGGTTGTGGTAAAGGTCAGCGAACATATCGGCCATCGCTTCCTCGCTAGGCTCTTCTTGCATTTGCACGCTGACGGCACGGCTGACCAGCTGATGACGGCGCGGCAGATGCAAATCATCCGGAATCCGCGGCCCGTCGGTCAGGTAGGCGACCGGAAGTTCATGACTGATAGCCAGGCTCAGCACCTCGCCCAGGCTCGCGGTTTCGTCGAGCTTGGTGAGGATGCATCCGGCCAGGCCGCAGCGCTTGTAGCTATGGTACGCAGCGGTAAGAACTTGTTTTTGGCTGGTGGTTGCAAGCACCAGGTAATTTTTTGCCTTGATGCCACGCCCGGCCAGGCTCTCCAGCTGCATGCGCAACGCCGGATCGCTGGCTTGCAGGCCGGCGGTATCGATCAGCACCACACGTTTGCGCAGCAACGGATCGAGGGCGTTGGCCAGGGACTGGCCCGGGTCGACGTGGGTCACCGACACATTGAGGATGCGGCCCAGGGTCTTGAGTTGCTCCTGGGCACCGATGCGGTAGCTGTCCATGCTTACCAGCGCGATGTTCTGGGCGCCGTACTTGAGCACGTAGCGCGCCGCCAGCTTGGCCAGCGTGGTGGTCTTGCCCATGCCGGCAGGGCCGACCATGGCGATCACGCCGCCCTCTTCCAGGGGTTCGAGTTCCGGGGTGACGATCATCCGCGCCAGGTGGGCCAGCAACATGCGCCAGGCCTGGCGAGGTTCTTCGATTTCGCTGGTCAGCGCCAGCAGGTCGCGGGACAACGGGCCGGACAGGCCGATGCGTTGCAGGCGACGCCACAGGTTGGCCTGTTGCGGCTTGCTGCCTTGCAGTTGGGTCCAGGCCAGCGAACCGAGCTGCACTTCCAGCAGCTCGCGCAGGCCGTTGAGCTCAAAGCGCATCGAGTCGAACACACGCTGGTCGACTGCAGCGGCCGGGGCAGGCGCGGCAGGACGCGGCGGTTCGATGAACGTCGGCTCGACCAGCGGCTCGGCGGCGGTCAGCGGCAGGCCGGCGAACAACTGGCGATTGGTGGTCGCATCGCTGTCACCGCGCATGCTCAGTTCGGCCTGGGCCGAGACAATGCGCGAGGCCGTCTTGCGCAGCTCGTCTTCAAGCTCCATGTTCGGGACACGCGGGGCCAGCGCCGAAGGGGTGTAATCCAGGGCAGCCGTCAGCTCGACACCGCCGGCAATACGACGGTTACCGATAATCGCAGCGTCGGCGCCCAGCTCGTCACGTACCAGTTTCATGGCCTGACGCATATCGGCGGCGAAAAAACGCTTTACTTGCATAACCCACTACCTCAGCCGTTGGGCCCTACTGTCGCGACGATAGTCACTTGCTTGTTGTCAGGGATTTCCTGATAAGCCAAAACGTGCAAATTCGGCACTGCCAGGCGTCCAAACCGCGACAACATCGCCCGGACCGGGCCTGCCACCAGCAGAATCACCGGCTGGCCCTGCATTTCCTGACGCTGCGCTGCTTCGATCAACGAACGCTGCAGTTTTTCAGCCATGCTTGGCTCCAGCAGAACGCCCTCTTCCTGGCCCTGTCCTGCCTTCTGAATACTATTGAGCAATATTTGTTCCAACCTTGGCTCCAAGGTGATCACAGGCAGCTCAGACTCAATCCCTACAATGCTTTGTACGATAGCGCGGGATAATCCAACGCGCACGGCGGCCACCAACGCGGCAGTATCTTGACTCTTGGCGGCATTGTTGGCGATGGCCTCGGCGATGCTGCGAATGTCGCGCACCGGCACCTGTTCGGCCAGCAGCGCCTGCAGCACCTTGAGCAATTGCGACAGCGACAGCACGCCCGGCACCAGCTCTTCGGCGAGCTTGGGCGAGGCTTTGGCCAGCAAACCCATTAGTTGCTGGACTTCTTCGTGGCCGATCAGCTCGTGGGAGTGCTTGTACAGAATCTGGTTGAGGTGCGTGGCGACCACGGTGCTGGCGTCCACCACGGTGTAGCCAAGGGACTGCGCCTGGCTGCGCTGGCTGACTTCGATCCAGACCGCTTCCAGACCAAAAGCCGGATCTTTGGCGGTTATACCGTTCAGCGTACCGAACACCTGGCCCGGGTTGATCGCCAGCTCGCGGTCGGGGTAGATCTCCGCTTCGGCGAGGATCACGCCCATCAGGGTCAGGCGGTAGGCGCTGGGGGCCAGGTCGAGGTTGTCACGGATATGCACAGTGGGCATCAGGAAGCCCAGGTCCTGGGACAGCTTCTTGCGCACGCCCTTGATCCGCGCGAGCAATTGGCCGCCCTGGTTGCGGTCGACCAACGGGATCAGGCGGTAGCCGACTTCCAGGCCGATCATGTCGATCGGGGTCACATCGTCCCAGCCCAACTCCTTGGTTTCCTGGGCGCGGGCCGGCGACGGCAGCAGTTCCTGCTGGCGCGCGATTTCTTGCTGGGCCTTCACCTTGACCAAGTTCTGCTTTTTCCAGAACAGGTAGGCGCCACCGGCGGCCATCGCCGCCATGCTCAAGAACGAGACGTGGGGCATGCCGGGCACAATGCCCATGATCGCCATGATGCCCGCCGCCACGGCCAGCGCCTTGGGCGAGGCGAACATCTGCCGGCTGATCTGCTTGCCCATGTCTTCGGAGCCCGACGCACGGGTCACCATGATCGCCGCAGCTGTAGATAACAACAGTGATGGCAATTGCGCCACTAAACCGTCACCGATGGTCAGTAGAGCGTAGACCTTGCCTGCATCGCCGAAGGTCATGCCGTGCTGGAAGATCCCGACCGCCATGCCGCCGATCAGGTTGATGAACAGAATCAACAGGCCGGCGATGGCGTCACCGCGCACGAATTTGCTGGCACCGTCCATGGAACCGTAGAACTCGGCTTCTTGGGCCACTTCCAGGCGACGCGATTTAGCCTGGTTCTGGTCGATCAGGCCGGCGTTGAGGTCGGCGTCGATGGCCATCTGTTTGCCGGGCATGGCGTCGAGGGTAAAGCGCGCGCTCACCTCGGAAATCCGCCCGGCGCCCTTGGTCACCACCACGAAGTTGATGATCATCAGGATCGCGAACACCACGATACCGACCACGTAGTTACCGCCGATCACCACCTCGCCGAAGGCCTGGATCACCTTACCGGCGGCGGCATGCCCGTCCTGGCCGTGGAGCATGACCACGCGGGTCGACGCCACGTTCAACGCCAGCCGCAACAACGTGGCGATCAGCAGGATGGTGGGGAACACCGCAAAATCCAGCGGCCGCAACGCGTAGACGCAGACCAGCAGGACCACGACGGACAAGGCGATGTTGAAGGTGAAGAACACGTCGAGCAGGAACGGCGGCATCGGCAACATCATCATTGCCAGCATCACCAGCAACAACAACGGCACACCCAGATTGCCCCGCGAGAGGTCAGTCAGGGTGCTGCGGGCCGTGCTGAGCATTTGAGAGCGATCTACCACCGGTACTCCTCGCATCCTTGAAGCAAACTTTTGACGCCGGGAGGCGTCCTGGAGGCGCTATTGCAAGAAGCCTTCCAACTTCTGTTCTCCGAGTTGGATCAGTGACTAGGGAGCAAGCGCCCTCGCCACAAGTGTTCGCCTGCAGAGGTTGCGAAACTTCCGATAAGTGTTTGAGGCTGCCCCTAGGAAACTCGCTCTCTAGTCTCCGTACTTCGCTGCACACGCAGCGGTCGGGCGTCGCGGCCCATGTAAATTCAGGCGCAAAGTGCCATTGTCCGCTTTCAGTTGACGTTTTTTTATCGTCTACTGTGCGGCGCTACGGTGGCTGTGCGCGGGATACCTTCGGGTATGCCGGTTTCCTGATTCCGGTCCGCGAACCTGCGTACAGCTGCCACCCCATCGCATCGCGGCGATCAGTGGCAGCTCCACTTAAATCAGGAGCGTCACAATGGTTAAACCAACCCCAAATCCCCCGCGCGGCACCAATACCCCACCCACCGTGCTGTTCACCCTCATCGACGGCATCAGCACCGAAGACCTGCTGGTCAACCTCACCGAAACCCTGGCTTGCGCACACGCCCTGACCTGCGACTTCGCCTTTGATCTGGAAGGATCACGGTGAGAAGGGGCGCTGGGAATTGCGCAATTGGTTGAGGTAGCGCGGTTATTGGCTGAGCGAGTACTGGATGACATCGAGCCATCAGCCGAGACAGAACTGGGTAAACCCTAGACAAGCGTCCAACCCAGTGATCGTTCCCGCCGATGGGAACGATCAACTTTTGCTTCAAGGGGACAGAGCGCTGATGGGCGCGGCGAAGGGATGCTATCAGTGGCGATCTTTATACAGGACGCACATTCTCGGCCTGCGGGCCTTTTTGGCCCTGCGTCACGTCGTATTCCACTTTTTGATTTTCTTCCAAACTTTTGAAACCGGTGCCGGTGATTGCTGAATAGTGGACAAACACGTCCGTGCTGCCGTCGTCGGGAGAAATAAAACCAAACCCCTTCTCCGCGTTAAACCATTTCACAGTGCCCGTTGCCATTGTCGTTCTCCGCACACTTCAATTAAGGACTTGCACAGCTGACATCAGATCAGCGTGATGTCGCATGCATAGACACCATCCGGTCGATGGATCATCTGAAACGCCACGTTCTGGCCCTCCGAAAGCTTGCATCCATCCGAACTGCGCAGATCTACCGACACGTCGTCTCCCCCGCTGTCCAGCGCAATCAAACCTTTTCCGTTCTGCGGGTCATAAGACTTAACCGTACCTGTGAATAGCTGCATTGCCCCACTTCCGACCTCTTGCTGCGCAGTACCTGAGGCAATGGAACCGTGAAAAGGCGATGCTGACTACTGTCAAAGTTGACAGGTAGACTGCAATTAACGACAAGCGGTAGAAGTGATGTGGCGAGCCCGCTTGCCCCAGAGGACACCTTGGCTGCACGTCAGGAATCGCGCCGCAAATCCGGCGGAATCGGCAGGTCCTTGAGCGGATCGGGCCGCTTGCCTTTGCCCGCGCGGTACTGGCGGATCTGGTAGACGTAGGCCAATACCTGGGCCACGGCCAGGTACAGCCCGGCGGGGATTTCCTGGTCGAGGTCGGTGGAGTAGAAGATCGACCGCGCCAGTTCCGGCGACTCCAGCAACAGGATGTCGTTGGCCACGGCGATTTCGCGGATTTTCAGCGCCGTGAAGTCGCTGCCCTTGGCCAGCAGCATCGGCGCGCCGCCCTTCTCCGGGTCGTACTTGAGGGCCACGGCGTAGTGGGTCGGGTTAGTGATCACCACGTCGGCGTCGGGCACCGAAGCCATCATCTTGCGCTGGGACATTTCGCGCTGCAGTTGGCGAATGCGCTGCTTGACCTCGGGGCGACCCTCCTGGTCCTTGTGTTCGTCGCGCACTTCCTGCTTGGTCATCAGCAGTTTCTTGTGGCTTTCCCACAGCTGGATCGGCGCATCCACGGCGGCGATCAGGATCAGCCCGGCGGCCATCCACAGCGCACTCCAGCCCACCACTTGCACGCTGTGGATGATCGCCGACTCCAGCGGCTCATGGGCGATGCGCAGCAGGTCATCGATGTCGGAGGACAATACCACCAACGCCACGAACAGAATCAGGATGAACTTGGCCAAGGCCTTGAGCAGTTCCACCAACGCCTTGGTGGAAAACATGCGCTTGAGCCCCGCCGCCGGGTTCATGCGGCTGAATTTTGGCGCCATGCTGCTCGCGGCGAACAGCCAGCCGCCAAGGGCGACGGGGCCGATCAGCGCGGCCAGGAGCAAGGTGATCAAAATCGGCTGCACCGCCAGGATCGCGATTTTCCCCGAATGCAGCAGGTACTGCCCCATGGCGCCGGGGCTGAGCAGCACTTCACGGGGCAGGCTGAAGTTGAGTTTCATCAACTCCATCAGGTCGAGCGCCAGGCCGCCGCCGTAGATCAGCAAGGCGCCGGCACCGGCCATCATCGTCGCGACGGTGTTGAGCTCTTTGGAGCGGGCAATCTCGCCCTTTTCCCGGGAGTCCTTTTTTCGTTTCTCCGTGGGGTCTTCTGTTTTGTCCTGACCACTCTCGCTCTCGGCCATGGCTCAGCGCGCCCGTGCCAGATCACGTAAGAACTGCAAGGCGTCGCTCGCCAGCGGTTGATACTGATTGAGAATGTCGGCCATGCCGATCCAGAAAATCCCCATGCCCAACACCAGGGTCAACGGGAAACCGATAGAGAAGATATTCAGCTGCGGCGCCGCGCGGGTCATCACCCCAAACGCGATGTTGACCACCAGCAGCGCGGTGATCGCCGGTAGCACCAGCAACAGCGAAGCGCCCAACACCCAACTGAGGCGCCCCACCAGTTCCCAGAAGTGATTGACCACCAACCCCGAGCCGACCGGCAAGGTGGTGAAACTTTCGGTCAGCACCTCGAACACCACCAGGTGGCCGTTCATGGCCAGGAACATCAAGGTCACCAGCATGGTCAGGAACTGCCCGATCACCGCCGCCGACACGCCGTTGGTGGGGTCGACCATCGACGCAAAACCCATACCCATCTGGATCGAGATGATTTGCCCGGCGATCACGAATGCCTGGAAGAACAGTTGCAGAGAGAAACCCAGCAGCGAGCCGATCAGGATCTGCTCGGCAATCAGCATCAGCGCACTGAGGTCCAGCGCATTGACCGCAGGCATCGGCGGCAAGCCCGGCACCAGCACCACGGTGATCGCCACCGCGAAGTACAGGCGGATGCGCCGTGGTACCAGGGTGGTGCCGAACACCGGCATGCTCATCAGCACCGCCGTGACCCGGAACAGCGGCAAGATAAACGACGCCACCCAGGTGCTGATCTGGGTGTCGGTCAACGCCAGCAGCGATTGCATGCGGTCAGCCGATCAACTGCGGAATACTGCCGTACAACTGCAGGATATATTCCATGAAGGTTTGCACCAGCCACGGGCCAGCGACAATCAACGTGACCAGCATCACCAGCAGACGCGGCAGGAAGCTCAGGGTTTGTTCGTTGATCTGAGTCGCGGCCTGGAACATCGCCACCAACAGGCCAACCAACAGGCTCGGCACCACCAGCACGGCAACCATCATCGTGGTCAGCCACAACGCTTCACGGAACAGGTCGACGGCAACTTCTGGGGTCATAGCCCTACACTCCGCCGAAACTGCTGGCCAACGTGCCGATGATCAGTGCCCAGCCGTCCACCAGCACAAACAGCATGATCTTGAACGGCAACGAGATGATCAGCGGCGACAGCATCATCATCCCCATGGCCATCAGCACGCTCGCCACCACCAGGTCGATGATCAGGAACGGGATAAAGATCATGAAACCGATCTGGAACGCCGTCTTCAGTTCCGAGGTGACGAACGCCGGCACCAGGATCGTCAGCGGCGCCTGGTCCGGCGTGGCGATGTCGGTGCGCTTGGACAGGCGCATGAACAGCTCAAGGTCGCTGGAGCGGGTCTGCGACAGCATGAAGTCTTTGATCGGGCCTTGGGCCTTGTCGATGGCGTCTTGCGCCGTGAGCTTTTCCGCGAGGTAAGGCTGCAGGGCTTGCTGGTTCACCTTGTCGAAGACCGGCGCCATGATGAACATCGTCAAGAACAGCGCCATGCCCGTGAGGATCTGGTTCGATGGCGTCTGTTGCAGGCCCAGGGCCTGACGCAGGATCGAGAACACGATAATGATGCGGGTGAAGCTGGTCATCAGCATGACAAACGCCGGGATAAAACTCAGCGCCGTCATGATCAGCAGGATCTGCAGGCTGACCGAATACTCCTGGGCCCCGGCCGCGTTGGTGCCAAGCGTAATCGCCGGGATCGACAACGGGTCGGCGGCGAACGCCAATGGCGCGGCCAGCCACAGCATGAGCGTCAATAAAACGCGCATTACTTCTTATCCTTCTGATCCTTGCCCAGCAACTCCATCAGGCGTTGGGCGAATTCTGGCGTGGCGGCTTGGGTCGGGGCGACGTTGACCGGGGTCTTGAGCACATGCAGCGGGGTGATGCGGCCGGGGGTGAGGCCCAGCAGGATCTGTTCCTCGCCCACCTGCACCAGCACCAGCCGATCACGCGGGCCGAGGGCGCGCGAGCCGATCATCTCGATGACCTGGGCGTTGCCCGGGCCAATGTTCTGCACCCGACGCATCAGCCAGGCCAGCACAAAAATCAGCCCGACCACCAGCAGCAGGCCCAGTACCAGTTGGGTCAACTGACCGCCGATACCGCTGCTCACCACCGGTGCCGCCGCGGCCGCCTGCGCGACCGGCTCGGCCGCGAGGGCGCTCAATGGCAGCGCCAGCAACAGTCCCGCCATCGAATACTTCATGTCAGCGCAGCTTCTTGATGCGTTCGCTCGGGCTGATCACGTCGGTCAGGCGAATGCCGAACTTTTCGTTGACCACCACCACTTCGCCATGGGCGATCAGCGTGCCGTTGACCAGCACGTCCAGCGGCTCGCCGGCCAGGCGGTCAAGCTCGATCACCGAGCCCTGGTTGAGCTGCAGCAGGTTGCGGATGTTGATGTCGGTGCTGCCGACTTCCATGGAGATCGACACCGGGATGTCGAGAATCACGTCCAGGTTCGGGCCGTCGAGGCTCACCGGGTCGTTGTTCTTCGGCACGCTGCCGAATTCTTCCATGGGCAGGCGGTTACTGGCCGGCGCAGTAGAGGCATCGGCCGCCAGCAACGCGTCGATATCGTCCTGGCCGACATCGCCGGTTTCTTCCAGGGCCGCAGCCCATTCGTCGGCCAGGGCCTGGTCTTCGGCGGAAGTGTTTTCGTGTTCGGTAGCCATTACATGTCCTCGGCGGAGCAAACATTCATAAATAGGGGTGCATCAATACGGGTGACTCAACGCCGGTTGATCGGCTCCACCACTTGCAGCGCCAGGTTGCCCTTGTGGGAACCGAGCTTGACCTTGAACGACGGCACGCCGTTGGCGCGCATGATCAGTTCTTCCGGCAACTCGACGGGAATCACGTCGCCCGGTTGCATGTGCAAGATATCCCGCAGGCGCAACTGACGACGCGCCACGGTGGCGCTCAGCGGCACGTCGACGTCCAGCAGGTCTTCGCGCAGGGCCTTGACCCAGCGTTCATCCTGATCGTCGAGGTCGGACTGGAAGCCGGCATCGAGCATTTCGCGCACCGGCTCGATCATCGAGTACGGCATGGTCACGTGCAGGTCACCGCCACCGCCATCGAGTTCGATGTGGAACGTCGACACCACAATCGCTTCGCTGGGGCCGACGATGTTGGCCATGGCCGGGTTCACTTCCGAGTTGATGTACTCGAAGTTGACTTCCATGATCGCCTGCCAGGCTTCCTTCAAGTCGATGAAGGCCTGCTCCAGCACCATCCGCACCACCCGCAGTTCCGTGGGGGTGAATTCCCGGCCTTCGATCTTGGCGTGACGGCCGTCGCCGCCGAAGAAGTTGTCCACCAGCTTGAACACCAGTTTGGCGTCGAGGATGAACAACGCCGTGCCGCGCAATGGCTTGATCTTGACCAGGTTGAGGCTGGTAGGCACGTACAGCGAGTGTACGTATTCACCGAACTTCATCACCTGCACGCCGCCCACCGCCACGTCCGCCGAGCGGCGCAGCATGTTGAACATGCTGATGCGGGTGTAACGGGCGAAACGCTCGTTGATCATTTCCAGGGTCGGCATGCGTCCACGGACGATGCGATCCTGGCTGGTCAGGTCATAACTTTTGACGCTGCCGGGTTCGGCAGCCGTTTCGGTCTGTACCAGACCATCGTCCACGCCATGCAGCAGCGCATCGATTTCATCCTGGGACAGCAGGTCTTGCACGGCCATGTGGTGATCCTACTGCAATACGAAATTAGTGAAGAGCGCCTGCTCGACCACCACTTTGCCGAGCTCTTTCTGGGCCACTTCCTGCACGCTGGCAGTGACCTTCTGGCGCAGCATTTCCTGGCCCACCGGGGTGGCCAGGTTGTCGAAGCTTTGCGCGGAAAACAACATCACCAGGTTGTTGCGGATCACCGGCATATGCACCTTGAGCGCATCAAGGTCCGCCTGGTTGCGCGCCAGCAAGGTGATGCTCACCTGCAGGTAGCGTTGACGACCGTTCTGGTTGAAGTTGGCGACAAAGGCCGGAAGCATCGGTTCGAAGATTGCCGGTTGCTTGACGTTACTGGCAGTTTCGGCGGCGGGCGCCGGTTTGCTCGCACTGCTGTGCATGATGTACCAAGTGCCGCCCACGGAGGCGCCGATGGCCAGGACCAGGGCCAGGACAATCAACAGGATAAGCTTGAGCTTACCCTTGCCTGCAGGTGCTTTTGCTGCGTCGTCGCTCTTCGCCATGCCAATAATCCGTCACTATTCGGGGATTCATAGATCTACGGAAAGGCAAGAGCAAGTGTTATGCCAGAGTTGTCAGGCAGAGCAGGACAGCGGCCACGCCACAGATCCATTGTGGGAGGGGGCTTGCCCCCGATGGCGGAGTTCCAGTCGACCGATTCGTTGACGGGCACACCGCCATCGGGGGCAAGCCCCCTCCCACCTTTGGATTGCGATCGACTCAGGTCAGGCTTAATGGTCGTGATCATCAGGGGCAAGCCCCCTCCCACACTCAGGCCGGTGTTGGCCCTGAATCAGGCGTAGTAGTCGACGGCGCTGGAGCCGATCACGGTGGACGTCACCGGCGCGACGGCCGCTGCCACTTCGGCGTGATCGGCAACGTCGCCGTTGTCACCCCGACCGCCACGGCCACTGACACCGTTCGCCTGGTTCTGTTGCTGTTGGCCCTGACCTTGGCCCTGCCAGCCGCGGGATTGGTCGGACACGTTGACGTCGACCTGCCCCATGCCCTGCTGGGCGAACATCTCGCGCAACCGGCCGGACTGGCTTTCCAGCGCGTCACGCACCACGGCGTGACCGCTCATGAACGTGACCTGGGCCTGCTGGTCCGCTGTCATGTTGACCTTGATATCCAGGCGCCCGAGTTCGGCCGGTTGCAGCTGGATCTCCGCCGACTTGAGGTTGGCGCTGGACAGGTACATCACGCGGTTGACGATTTCCTCGGTCCAGCCGCTCTGGTGCATGGCCAGCGGTGCGTTGGTCACCGGCGGCAACGCGTTGGCGGTTTTCGGCGTGGCGGCCTGGGTCAGCGCGGCCAGGCGGTTGGCGAAGTCATCGACACGGGTGTCGCTGCTGGCACCCTTCAAATCCTTGAGGCCTTCTTCGATCAACCCGCCAAAGGCTTTGTCGCCGCCCTGGTCGGTGCTGTCCTTGCTGGCTTGCTGATCCACCATGTTAGCCAGGCCCGTGGCGAAGTTCTGCGCGACAGTCGGCTGGTCCTGGGACGTCGGCGCGGCTTTCTGCGGCGTCTGGCTGCTGGCCGACACATGGCCGCCCTGCTCCATCGCCAGGCGTACCGCCGGCAGGGCGTCCAGAGGGTCTGCCGTGGGATCGAAGGCTGGCTTGGCCGCATCGGTCGCTGCCAACGGCGTCGTGACCAGCGGCTGGGCCTTGTCATCCTTGGCGGCGGCCGGGGCTGGCGTTTCCACCGGCACTGGCACCGGCACCGGCACCGGCACCGCAACTGGCGTGACCGTGACAATCAACGCGGGGTCAACCACCGGCGCAACCGTCGGGTCTGCCGCAGGCTGCTGCGCCAGGGCGGGGTCGGCAGGCGGAGTTTGATCACTGCTGGCGCTGTCGGCCGGCTTGGCCGGCGGGTCGGCAGGCAAGGGTTTGCCGCTATCGGCAACCGCTGGCGTACCGGCGGCAGGTTTATCGTTGTTCGCGACAGGCTTATCGTTGCCGGCAACCGGTTTGGCACTCGCGTCGGCCGGCTTGTCGCGCGTGGGTTTGGCCGAGTTGTCGTCGGCCTTGGCCGAGGGCTTCGAACCTTGGCTGGCGAACACCTGAGCAAAGCCAGGGCCCTTATCCCGTGGCTCCGCAGCCGCCGCCGGTGGATTGGCGGCAGGCGCTTGAGGCTTGGCCGCGGAGGCAGCCTGAAGGAGCGAATTAGGGGCGACTGGCATAGGTAAGGTCTCCACTGCATGGGATCGGGGATGCAGTATCAGGAGATAGAGCAAGAGTCGGGCCAGCTCCTATCGAAAAGCCGTCCCGCGCCTGAAATTAAAGCTGGAAGCGCTGGCGCTCCGACTCATACAGCGGCTTGACCAGCGCAAACTCATGATCGATCTGATCGACCAAGGCCCCCAGGTCCGCCGCCGCCTCGACGGACTCAACCTCCAGGCGCTGGCACAAGTGCGCCAACCGCACCGCCCCGAGGTTGCCACTGCTGCCCTTGAAACTATGGGCGATAAGCGCCAATGCCTTGGCATCGTCGCGCGCCTTGCGCAGCGCTTCGACGCGCTTTTGCGAATCATCAAGAAAGGTATCGAGCAACTTGGGGTACTCGCCTTCCATGACTTCCTGCAAACCCGATAACACGTCCGGGTCCAGATGAACCTCAACCACTTGTTCGCTCCTTGATCAAGAATCGGCGGATTATGCCAGAGCCTCCCAGCAAAACTCCACGCAGACGCTACGCCCGCCGTCGGACCAGCGTACATCGCTGCTCAGTTGCCGTACCAGGCTCAAGCCGCGACCGGACAGGCGGTCGACATCCAGCGGGCGCGCCAGTACCTGTTCCACATCGAACCCGGGGCCGCTGTCTTCGATGCGCAAGCTCATCCTGCCGCCGGTAACGGTGGGCGCCACCTGCACCTGCACGCGCACATAACCGCTGTTGAGCCGCATCAGCCGTTCGTTGCGCTCGCGGTAATACTGCGCGAACCCTTTGGCATCGCGCTTGAGCCGCGAGTCCAGGCCCAGCACGCCATGCTCCAGAGCGTTGGAATACAGTTCGGCCATCACGCTGTAGAGCGCCCCGCTCTGCTCGCGCAGGCCGTGGATCTCGAGCAGCAGTTGCAACAGATAGGGCAACGGGTTGTAACGCTTGAGGGTCTCGGCGCGGAATTCAAAACCCACCGACCAATCCAACGGGCACGACTGGCCGCTGTCGGCGTACAACGGCCCCGTCGCACGCATCGACTGGCCGGCCTGCAGGGTGATTTCGACCATGCTCACATCATCCCGCACCTCACCGCAAAACGCCGCCAGAGCCTGCTCGATATCCTCGAACAGGCGGTCGGGCTCGCGATTGGCGGCAAACACCTGCTGCAAGCGCTCGGCGCCGAACAACTGTTCGTTGGCGTCGGCGGTGTCCAGCACGCCGTCGGAGAGCAGAAACACGCGGTCGCCCAGGGCCATCGGCCAGACTTCGGTACGATCCTCGAACGCCTGCGCCGACAGCACGCCCAACGGCAAATGCCGTGACACCAACGGTGTCCGCTTGCCGGTGGCGACTTCGTGTACATAGCCATCAGGCATGCCGCCATTCCAGACCTCCACCACGCGCCGCTGCGTGCTCAGGCACAACAGCGCGGCGCAGCAGAACATGTCCACCGGCAGGATGCGTTTGAGCTTGGCGTTCATCTCCCGCAGGATCTGCGTCAGCCCGTAGCCCTTGGCCGTCATGCCGTAGAACACTTCCGCCAACGGCATCGCGCCGACCGCCGCTGGCAGGCCATGCCCGGTGAAATCGCCGAGCAGCACATGCATATCACCCGCCGGCGTGTAGGCCGCCAACAACAAGTCACCGTTGAACAGCGCATACGGCGATTGCAGGTAGCGAATGTTCGGCGCCGCGTTGATACAGCCGGAATGGGCAACCTTGTCAAACACCGCCTTGGCCACGCGTTGCTCATGCAGCAGGTAGTCGTGGTGCTTGGCGATCAGGTCGCGCTGCTGCAATACCGTGGCCTGCAGGCGGCGCAGGCGGTCCATCGCATTGATCTTGGCCGCGAGGATCAGCGGGTTGTAGGGCTTGGGCAAGAAGTCATCGCCACCGGCATCCAGGCATTCGGCCAGGGCTTCGCTTTGGCGCAGGGAGGTGAGGAAGATGATCGGCACCAGGGCTTCGCCCGCCAGTTGCTTGATCCGGCGCGCGGCCTCAAAGCCATCCATCACCGGCATCAGGGCGTCCATCAGCACCAGTTGCGGGCGTTCGCGGGCGAACAGGTCGACCGCTTCCACACCGTTGCTGGCGGTGAGCACGTGGTGGCCCTGGCGCCGGATGATGGTCGACAGCAACAGCAAGTCGGTGGCGCTGTCTTCGGCGATCAGGACGGTCAGCGGTTCGAGGACCGGAGCCAGAGCGCTCAATTGATATCGAACAGTTTATCGAAGTTGGATATCGCGAGGATCTTGCGCACGTCGGAGCTGATGTTGATCACCTGGACTTCCGCATCATCGCCCCCGGCATGATCGCGCAGCAGCAGGAGCATGCCCAGGGCGGAACTGTCCATGTAGGTGGTTTCCTTCAGGTCGACCACGTAAACGTCCGGCACCTTGTAGAAACGCTCGTAGGCTTCACGAAAGATCTGGTGGCTGCCGAAATCGAACCGGCCTTTGATTGCAATCGTCAACTTCGTCCCATCCAGGGATACTTCTGACACGACTGACATGTGACTGCTTCCTTGTCATGGGTCTAGATAGAAGGTGTAGCAGGCGAATGGGCTATGGGCAACACGGCGAATCAAATATGGGAGACAAGCCCCTTCCCACATTGAACAGCGGGCCTGGCGCTAGTAGGGATTCTGCCGCGGCAGGCGCTGGGACAACTCGTCGAGCAGCTTCTGCTCGCGCTTATCCTCGATCGCCCGCGCTTCGTCGATGTAGCGCTGCACCAGCTTGCGCAAGCCTTCGACCCGGGCATACGCCTGCTGCCAGCTCTCGCGGGCCTTGTCGAGGTTGTTCTGGTGCCAGGCCAGGCTCTGGCGCTGCTGGCCGACGGCGGTCTCAAGTTGGTTGAGAAAGCCCTGGTAGCCCATCAGCCACTGGCCGGACACGCCTTTGGTGCCGCGCTCGATCCACTGCTGCTGGTACTCGCCGCGAAAGCGCTCCAGGTCGCCGAGTTTGCTTTCTGCCAGGCGCACCTGGCCCTGGAAGTAACCCAGGCGCTGGACCGCGGTTTTTTCGGCCTTTTCGGCCATGTCCACCACCGGGGCCAGGCGTGAGGAGCGGCTGCTGGCCATGGCTTAGCCGCCTGGCGCGGGGGCGAAGATGGACTGCAAGTGCGCTTCGCTTTCGCCCATGCTGATGTTGTCGTTGAGACCCTGGCGCAGGTAGGTGACCAATTGCGGTTGCAGGGCAATCGCCAGGTCGGTCTCACGATCGCCACCGGCCACATAGGCGCCGACGCTGATCAGGTCGCGACTCTGCTGGTAGCGCGACCACAGCTGCTTGAACTGCTGGGCGCGGGCCATGTGCTCGGGCGTGACCACTGACGGCATCACCCGGCTGATGGAGGCTTCGATGTCGATCGCCGGGTAGTGCCCCTCTTCCGCCAGGCGCCGCGACAGCACGATGTGACCGTCGAGCACGCCGCGCGCCGAGTCGGCGATCGGGTCCTGCTGGTCATCGCCTTCAGACAACACGGTGTAGAACGCGGTGATCGAGCCCCCGCCCGCCTCGGCATTACCGGCGCGCTCGACCAGCTTGGGCAGCTTGGCGAACACCGACGGCGGATAACCTTTGGTGGCCGGCGGCTCGCCGATGGCCAGGGCGATTTCCCGCTGGGCCTGGGCGAAACGCGTGAGGGAATCCATCAGCAACAGGACGTTCTTGCCCTTGTCGCGAAAATATTCGGCGATGCGCGTGCAGTACATGGCCGCGCGCAAACGCATCAGCGGCGCATCGTCGGCCGGGGAGGCAACCACCACCGAACGCTTGAGGCCTTCTTCACCGAGGCTGTGCTCGATGAACTCCTTCACTTCCCGGCCCCGTTCGCCGATCAGCCCCACCACGATGATGTCGGCCTCGGTAAAGCGGGTCATCATGCCGAGCAACACCGACTTACCCACGCCGGTACCGGCGAACAGGCCCAGGCGCTGGCCGCGACCGACCGTCAATAAACCGTTGATGCTGCGAATGCCCACGTCCAGCGGCTGGCTGATCGGGTTGCGCTTGAGCGGGTTGATGGTGGGGCCGTCCATTGGCACCCAGTCTTCGGCCTTCATGCCGCCCTTGCCGTCCAGCGCGCGCCCGGCGCCGTCCAGCACGCGGCCGAGCATGCTCATGCCCATGGGCAGGCGGCCGGTATCGGCCAGCGGCACCACGCGGGCACCGGGAGCGATGCCCGCCAGGCTGCCGACGGGCATGAGGAAAATCTTGCTGCCGGAAAAGCCCATGACTTCGGCTTCGACCTGCACCGGGTGGTAGCTGTCGTCGTTGATCACCAGGCAGCGGCTGCCCATGGCGGCACGCAGGCCTTCGGCTTCGAGGGTCAGGCCGACCATGCGCAGCAGGCGCCCTTCGAGAATCGGCTGGCCGGGCAACCCGGTGGCCTCGATGTAACCGCCCAGGCGCTTGGCGAAGCTGGTGCGATCAAGGCGCATCGGCGGCGTCCAGGTCCACGCTCATGTCCGGTTCGGCCGGGTTCAGGAGCTGCTCGTGGACCTGATCCAGCAGTTGGGCCATGATCTGGCTGATGCGCGTTTCCACGGTGGCGTCGATGCGGCTGTATTCGGTCTCGACGCGGCAACCACCGGGCTGCAGATCGGCGTCTTCGACGATGCGCCAGGTTTCTTCATGGCGCTCGCGCAGGGCTTTGACCTGTTCGAAATCCTGCGGGTTGATGTGCAGCCGCACATTGCCGACGCCCAGGGGCAGCAGCTTGAGGGCTTCGCGCATGACGCTTTCGATCTGGCTGGAGTCCAGCACCAGCTCACGCTGGATCACCTGACGGGCGATGTGCTCGACCAGCCCGACCATGGCTTTTTCGATCTGCGAATCCTGCTCGGCGATGGGCTCGAACAGGCTGCCCATCAGGCGTTCGAGGCTGGCCAGCTTGACGCTCAAGGCGACCTCGGCTTCCTGGCGGACCTTGAGCGTGGCGCTGCGAAAACCATCTTTTTCGCCAGCGGCAAAGCCTTCGTTGTAGGCCTCCTGGCGGATGCTTTCCAACTCTTCCAGGGTCAGTGGCTGGACTTCCTCCAGCGGCACTTCTTCCATTTCCGCCGGCGGTTCTTCCACAGGCTCGGGTTCGGGCTCCGGCACATGCGGATCGAAGCTGGGCAACGACCAGATGTCGAACCCGCCCACGTCCCGCGCGCGAATCAGATCGCTGGGCGTCTCATCTTTGTTCGACATGCGAGGCGCCTTAGATCATTTCTTCGCCGCCCTTCCCGCCGAGAACGATTTCTCCGGCTTCGGCCATACGGCGGGCAATGGTGAGGATTTCCTTCTGGGCGGTTTCCACGTCGCTGACGCGCACCGGGCCTTTGGCTTCCAGGTCGTCGCGCAACAGTTCCGAGGCGCGCTTGGACATGTTCTTGAAGATCTTCTCCTTGACGCCTTCGTCCGAGCCCTTGAGGGCCAGTACCAGCACGTCGGAGGAGACTTCGCGCAACAGCGCCTGGATGCCGCGGTCGTCGACATCGGAGAGGTTGTTGAACACGAACATGAGGTCTTCGATCTGGCCGGACAGGGTGTCGTCGATCTCGCGGATCGAGTCCATCAACTGGCCTTCGACCGAGCTGTCGAGGAAGTTCATGATGTCGGCGGCGCGCTTGATACCACCCAAGGTGGTGCGCGAAGCATTCGAGTTGCCCGAGAACTGCTTCTCGAGAATCGTGTTGAGTTCTTTCAGGGCCGCCGGCTGCACGGTGTTCAACGACGATACGCGCAGGATGATGTCCAGGCGCACTTTATGGTCGAAGTGGCCGAGCACTTCGCCAGCCTGGTCCGGGTCGAGGTACGCCACCACGATCGCCTGGATCTGCGGGTGCTCGTAGCGGATCACGTCGGCGACGGCGCGCGGTTCCATCCATTTGAGGCTGTCGAGGCCGCTGGTGTTGCCGCCCAGCAGGATGCGGTCGATCAGGCCGTTGGCTTTGTCTTCGCCGAGGGCCGAGGTGAGCATCTTGCGGATGTAGCTGTCGGAGCCGACGCCCAGGCTGGTCTGGTCGCCGACGATCTCGACGAACTCGCTCATCACCTGTTCGACCTGCTCACGGTGAACGTTGCGCATTTGCGCCATGGCCACGCCGACCCGTTGAACCTCTTTGGGGCCCATGTGGCGCAGCACTTGGGCGGCGTCGGTTTCACCCAGGGACAGCAGCAGGACTGCGGCCTTGTCGACCTTGGTGAGTTTGGCAACAGCGGCTCGATTATCACTCATCTGCGTTAATCCACTCTTTCACGACCTGGGCCACACGGCCCGGGTCTTCTGCCACCAGACTCTTGATTGCGTTCAACTGAGCGTCATAGCCTTCGCTTGGGCTTGGCAACAGGATGCTTTGCGGGCCGCCGAGGCTGACGCGGTCGTTGGCCAGTTCGCCGTCCAGGCCGCCCATGCCACCCAACTCGACGTCGCCGCCAGCGAAGGCCGCCAGTTGTTTCTTGCCATTGCCGGTGATGTTGTTGAGCACCGGACGCAGCACGCCGAACACCAGCACCAGGATGAACAACACGCCCAGCACTTGCTTGACGATGTCCCAGAACCACGGCTGGGTGTAGAACGCCGCTTCGGCGATCACTTCGCCACGCTCGGCGGAGAACGGCATGTTGATCACGCTGACGCTGTCGCCACGGCTGGCGTCGAAACCGACGGCATCCTGCACCAGGCGGGTGAAGCGCGCCAATTCGTCGGCGCTCCACGGTGCGCGGGTGACGGCGCCGTCAGCGGCGTTGACCTTGACCTGGTCATCGACCACCACCGACACCGACAGGCGGTTGATCCGGCCCTGTTGCTGCTTGGTGTGGCTGATGGAACGGTCGAGTTCGAAGTTCTTGGTCGACTGGTTACGCTTGTCCGCCGGGTACGGAGCGAGCATCGGCTGGCCGGTGGCCGGGTCCATGATCTGTTGGCCGTTGGCGTCCAACAGTGGCTGGCCGGGAGCGATGGCGCCCGCGGTCGCGGCGGCGCCGCCGGTGGTTTGCGGTGCCGAGGCCGGGGCCGGCGGCTGGTTGCTCAGGGCACCCGGTACGCCTTGCGGGCCGTTGCTGGCGGTGCGTTGTTCGCTGGTGGACTGCTCGCTGCGCAGGGCCGGCTGGTCCGGGTTGAATTGCTCGGAGGTCGACTCGACAGCGCTGAAATCCACGTCGGCGGACACTTCAGCCTTGTAGCGGTCGTTGCCCAGCACCGGTTGCAGGATGTTGTGGACACGCTGGGTGAGCATGCTTTCCATGCGGCGGCTGTAGTCGAACTGCTTGCCGGCCTGGGTCAGCGCAGAGTTTTCGGCCATGTCGGACAACAGGTTGCCCTTCTGGTCGACCACGGTGATTTGCGACTTGCTCAATTCGGGAACGCTGGTGGCCACCAGGTTGATGATCGCCAGCACCTGGCCAGGCTCCAGGGAGCGGCCGGAAAACAGTTCGACCAGTACCGAGGCACTTGGCTTGCGCTCGTCGCGCACAAACACCGAACTCTTCGGAATCGCCAGGTGGACCCGCGCGCCCTTGACGTTATTGAGGCTGGAGATGGTGCGCGCCAGTTCGCCTTCCAGGCCACGACGGTAGCGGGTGGCTTCCATGAACTGGCTGGTGCCCAGGCCCTGGTCCTTGTCGAGGATCTCGAAACCGATGTTGCTGTCGGACGGGGTCACGCCGGCGGCGGCCAGCTTCATGCGCGCCCGGGCGACGTCATCGGCCTTGACCAGCAGTGCCCCGGAGTTGGGCTCCACGGTGTAGGCGATGTCGGCGGCGGCCAGGGTTTCCATGATCTGCTTGGAGTCCATACCGGCCAGGCTGCCGTACAGCGGCCGGTAATCGGGTTGCTGCGACCACAGCACCACAGCAAAACCAATCGCCACGCTGGCCGCCAGGCCGACCATCAGGCCCACCTGACGCAGCATGGTCATTTCCGAGAGGTTTTCCAGGAACGACAGGCCAAACAGCGGCGGCTTGCCGTCTGTCTTGGCGGGTACGTTGTCCACGACTGCTTCTGCCATGACTTAAATCTCGTCCTTAAACCGGCATCTGCATGATGTCTTGATAAGCCTGGACCAGTTTGTTGCGCACCTGGGTCAAGGCTTGAAAGGACACACTGGCTTTCTGCGAAGCGACCATCACGTCGGTCAGGTCCACGCCGCTCTTGCCGATCTCGAACGCGGTCGCCAACTGGTTGGAGGCTTGCTGGGTGTCACTGACTTTGTTGATGGCCTGGCCGAGCATATCGGCGAAACTGCTTTGGCCCAATTCCGGCGCTTGTGCGACGGATTTCGGTTGAGCCATGGCGTCCATTTGCATGGAGCGCATATCCAACATCAACCGATTGAACTCAATACCCTGGCTCATGACCTTCTCTCTCCGACGACCCGCAATTTTTTGACACTACGCAGCGGTTACTAGGGGTGGTAGCAACAAGGGTGCCAGCTCTGTATCAACCTGTAAGAAAAGGCGACAAAACTTGTCGACCTTGTTACCGCTCAGATAGCAAACAGATAAGCTTCCACGTCCATCCCCGCATCCCGCATCTGCGCCAACTTGTAGCGCAGGGTGCGTGGGCTGATGCCCAGGCGCTCGGCCGCTTCTTTACGGCGGCCGCGTTCGGCGCGCAGGGTGTCGATGATCATCTGGAATTCACGGCGGCGCAGATCGTCGCCCAGGGCCCCGGCGGATTCGGCTTCGGCGACCAGCGGCGCGGGCGCCAGGCTCGGTAACGGCGCGGCGCCGCTGCCCATGGCCAGGCAGAAGTCCTGGGGTTGGATCAAGCCGCCCTGTTGCAGAATCAACGCGCGCTGAATGGCGTTATCCAGCTCCCGCACGTTGCCGGGCCAGGGGTAGCCGATCAGGCATGCCTGGGCTTCGGCCGACAGCCGCGCCTGAGCGTGCTTCATTTTTTTGACGTGGTTGTTCAGCAGGCGCTCGGCCAGCGGGATGATGTCCGCCGGGCGTTCGCGCAGCGGGCGCCAGGCCAGGGGGAATACCGAGAGGCGGTAGAACAAGTCTTCACGAAAGCGCCCCGCCGCCACTTCACCCGCCAGGTCTCGGTTGGTGGTGGCGACCACGCGGATATCCAGCTGGATCGGCTTGCGCGCACCGACCCGCTCCACTTCACGCTCCTGCAGCACCCGCAGCAGTTTGGCTTGCAGGCCCAGGGGCATTTCCGAAATTTCGTCGAGCAGGATGGTACCGCCGTCGGCCTGCTCGAACTTGCCCGCCTGGGCCGCGATGGCGCCGGTGAAGGAGCCCTTTTCGTGGCCGAACAGCGTGGCTTCGAGCATGTTGTCGGGGATCGCCGCGCAATTGATCGCGATAAAGGGCTGCTGGGCGCGCCCCGATTGCTGGTGGATATAGCGCGCCAGCACTTCCTTGCCGGTGCCCGACTCGCCGGAAATCAACACGGTGGAATCACTGCGCGCCACGCGGGCCGCGAGTTCCAGCAATTGTGCGCTGGCCGGCTCAAAAGCAATCGGGCCGTCTGCCTCGCCGACAGGAATCACCCCCAGGGCATGCCGCGCCACCAGCTCGATCAACGCCTTGGGCTCGAACGGCTTGACCAGGTAATCCGCCGCGCCCTGGCGCATGGCATCCACTGCGCGCTCGACGGCGCCATGGGCGGTCATCAGCAGCACCGGCAACTGCGGCTGGCGTGCGCGCAGCAGCGCGAGCAACTGATGGCCGTCCATGCCAGGCATGTTCACGTCGCTGACCACCAGGCTGAAGGCCTCTTGCTCCACCGCCGCCAAGGCGTCCTCGGCAGAACCGACCGCCCGATAGTCATGGCCCGCCAGCAGCAGCGTGTCAGCCAATGCCTCACGCAGGGCACGATCGTCTTCCACCAACAGAACCTTGATAGCCATAGCCTTTTACTCCGCGCTTGCCGCGCATGAAAACAGCGGCAAGGTCATCAATGCACAAGTGCCACGCCCCAAGTGGGAACGCAGCTGCAATTCTCCCTGATGGGCGCGCGCCACAGCCTTGACCACCGTCAGGCCGAGGCCCGTACCGTTGGTCTTGGTGGTGAAAAACGGTTCGCCCAGGCGCTGCAGCACCTGCGGCTCGATACCGCTACCGCTGTCGCTGATGCACAGGCGCAGGGTTTGCGCACGGGCGTACACATGCACCTTGAGCCGCGCACCGGGGCCGCTGGCCTGGGTCGCGTTTTCGATCAGGTTGAGCAGCGCGCCGACCAGGGTGTCGCGGTTACACAGCAATTCGCCTTGGTGGCTGTCGCACTGCCAGCGCACATTGGCGTCCTGCACATGGGTGGCGGCCGCCGCTTGCAACGCCTGCATCAGGCCGGACGGCGTGATGCGGTCGGTCAGCGGCAATTCGCCGCGGGCAAACACCAGCATGTCGCGCACCTGGTGCTCCAACTCATGCAAGCGCTCCTTGAGGCGTCCGGCAAAACGCTGGTGGGTGTCGGCGGGCAATTGCTCATCAGTCAAATGACTGGCGTAGATCAACGCCGCCGACAACGGCGTGCGGATCTGATGCGCCAAAGAAGCGACCATCCTACCCAGCGACGACAAGCGCTCATGGCGCGCCAGTTGGTCTTGCAGGTGACGGGTTTCAGTCAGGTCGTTGAGCAGCACCAGTTGACCGGGCTCCGCGTCCAGGGAGCGAGTGGCGATGGACAAGCGGCGCCCATCCTTGAGGGAGATTTCATGGCCGTCATCTTCACGCGGCGCGAAGCAGCGGCTGATGACATGGCGCCACAGTTCGCCCTCCAACGGCAGTCCGAGCAGGTCGCAGGCGGCCGGGTTGGCTTCGCGCACACGGCCCTGGTCGTCGATGACGATCACACCGCCAGGCAACAGATCGAGCAGGTTCTGCAGACGGTTGGCCAGGCGCTCTTTCTCGGCCAGCTCTTCCATGCGCTGGGCACTGACCACCGCCAACTCGCCCTTGAGTTCGGAGACCCGCGCTTCCAGCAGGCTGTAGGAGTCGGTCAACTGGCTGGACATCTGACTGAACAGCGAGAACGCCTGCTCAAGGCCATGCCGGCTGAGCTGTTCGGCGGACGGGACAGGCCCCTGGAGTTCAGGGGCCGAAGGTAGTTGGGCGGCGTGGGGCATCATGCTCTCTCGCTTGGCTGACCGTCAGTTAAACGGAACGTTGCGAGGGCTGTAGCAATACCCGTGCCTAAAAAAATGCGCTTAGTTTTCAGTTACTTGAAAAACAGGCGTCAATCATCTGCCTGTTCATCACCGTCTCGACGGCTCATCCCATACTTGCGCATCTTTTCCACCAGGGTGGTTCGACGGATACGCAGGCGCTCGGCGGCACGCGCGACGATGCCGTTGGCGTCGTCCAGGGCCTGCTGGATCAACCCTTGCTCAAGGTTGCCGAGGTAGTCTTTGAGGTCAAGGCCTTCCGGCGGCAGCATCGCGGTGGCACCGAAGTCCGGGGTATGACCGTTGATGGCGATCCGCTCTTCCATGTCGCTGCGCAGGCTGTCCACCAGATGCTCGTCTTCTTCGTCGACGTAGCGGAATTTCTTCGGCAGCTCGACCACGCCGATCACACCGTAGGGATGCATGATCGCCATGCGCTCCACCAGGTTGGCCAGCTCGCGGACGTTGCCCGGCCAGCCATGGCGGCACAGGGACATGATCGCTGCCGAATTGAAGCGGATCGAACCGCGCTTTTCGTGCTCCATGCGCGAGATCAGTTCGTTCATCAGCAACGGGATGTCTTCCACGCGCTCACGCAGCGGGGCCATCTCGATCGGGAACACGTTGAGGCGGTAATAGAGGTCTTCGCGGAAGCTGCCGACCTCGATCATGCTTTCGAGGTTCTTGTGGGTAGCCGCAATGATCCGCACGTCGACGCTCTGGGTCTTGTTGCTGCCCACACGTTCGAAGGTGCGCTCCTGCAACACGCGCAACAGCTTGACCTGCATCGGCAGCGGCATGTCGCCGATTTCGTCGAGGAACAGCGTGCCGCCGTTGGCCAGCTCGAAACGCCCGGCACGGCTGGTGATCGCCCCGGTAAAGGCGCCCTTCTCGTGGCCGAACAGTTCGCTTTCGAGCAGCTCTGCCGGGATCGCCCCGCAATTGACCGGCACAAAGGGCCCGTCGCGGCGCTTGGAGTGATAGTGCAGGTTGCGCGCGACCACTTCCTTGCCGGTGCCCGACTCGCCGAGGATCAGCACACTGGCGTCGGTATCGGCCACTTGCTGCATCATCTGGCGCACGTGCTGGATCGCCCGGCTGGTGCCGACGAGACTGCGGAACAGGTTGGGTTCGCGGTGACGACCGCGCTCACGGGCCTGGTCGTACATCTCGCGATAGACCTGGGCGCGGTGCAGGGAGTCGAGCAATTTGCTGTAGCTGGGCGGCATTTCCAGGGCGGACAACACCCGGCGGCGCTGGTCTTCCGGCAGGTCGAGCGAAGAAATATCGCCCATCAGCAACACCGGAAGGAACTCATCCCAGGTTGACAGTGTCTTTAACAAGCCCAGAACTGCGCCAGGAGCGTTTACCGTCCCGATCAGTACACAAATGATTTCACGGCTCGAGGACAACGAGCTGACCGCCTGCTGCCAATCATGGCTACCGCAGGGCAGATTTTCTTCGCCAAGAAAATTTAAAATCACCGCTAAATCGCGGCGGCGGACGCTATCGTCATCAATCAGCAGAATTTTGGTTTCACGCCACATGCAATAGCAACTTCCCTAGTAAAACGCTCTGCCCCAGAGTGAGGGCAATCTAGACGTTTGTAAGATTTCTTACCTTACTAGACGTCTGAAATCTGAAAACAGCACTAGTTAAGTCAAAAATGCTGGCACAGTCAAATATATGACGCACCGTTCGGATTAACTGAGCCCATTCAGCCGAACAAATGGTAAACCTTTGACGCACTTTCCGCTCGGTTGATCTGCGACATCTCTTCGAAAATCGCCTGGCGCTCACCGGTCGTCACCTCAAGCAACTGCTGATACACCGCCAGCAAGCTCTCCAGCTTTTCCCGCAGGGCGTCCTCGTCCACCGGCGCTTCGCTGAGTACCTGATCAATCACCGCGCGACAGCCCAGGTCCAGTTCGCCAACGGCTTCCCAGTTGCGCTCCGCCAGCGCGCCGATCAGGGCTTCGCGGGTTTCATCGATGCGTTGCAGTGCTTGGCTCATGATCAGTTCCTCAAGGCCGAGGCCTTACTGTGCGGCACCTTGTGGTGCGGCAATGGCATCCCAGCCTTCTTTGACGGTAATCAACAGACGAGCGACTTCGTCGATCATGTCGACATCGTTGTGCAAATTGGCTTCCATCAGACGGTTGGTCATATAGACATATAGACCGTCCAATTGCTGGACGTATTCCTTGTTGTCGCTTTTTTCCGCATCCAGGCCATCACGAAGGCCAATGAGGATGTCAGAAGCCTTGCCGAGCATCAGGCCCTTCTGAGCGATATCGCCACGCGCCAGCGCCCCTTTGGCTTGCGCCATACGGTCCAGACCGCCCTCCATCAGCATTTGCACCAGACGATGCGGGCTGGCTTCGGAGATCTGAGCATGGGAATTGACCTTCTGATATTGGCGAAGGGCTCTCATGGGATTCATGTTTCTACCTCGTGACAGGCAACAGCTAGATGGGTTGCAGTAACCATTATGTCGACTGGATCGCAAAAAACTTTAACCCGCCGGCGCTATAAAGAACAAAGCCCAGGTCAACGGACCCGGGCTTTTTCACGCACATTCAATCAGCTGCTGCTTTTGGAGTTGCTCAGCGCACTGAGCGTGCCAAGGATGCTGCTGCTCTGTTGCCGCAACTGCGCCACCAGCGTGTCCATGGCCGTGTACTTGCGGGTCAAGGAGTCCTGCATCGTCGTGAGACGATCATCCAGATCGGTTTGCTGCTTGGTCAGGTCTTTCAGGCTGTCGGCCAACGAAGTCGTGCGCGTCGCCAGAATCCCGGTGGAGGCCTTGGCGTAGCCATCGGTAGCCGCCGTCAGGCGCGCCAGCAAGCCGGTCTTGCCGCTGAAAATACTGTTGATGTCGGCAGCATTGGTGGCGACAGCCTTATCCCACTGCTTGCTGTCGATACTCAGCGCCCCGGTGTCCTGGTCGGTCGTGACGCCGAACTGCGCCAGGGACTTCAAGGTGCCGTTGCCGGACAGTGCGTTGAACTCGTTGCGGATCGCCGACTGCAAGGTACGCATGGTCGAGTCGCCAGTCAGGGTTGCGGCGATGGAGTTACCGGCAGCATCCTTGGTGACCTTGGTCTCGGCGTTCATGGCCTTGAGCAGAGCGTTGTAGGTGTCGACGAAGCCCTTGACCCCGGACTTCAGCGCGGTGGCGCTGGTGCTGACCGAGATGGTCATGGCGGTACGAAGCGGGTTGGTTGTATTCGGATCGTTGGCCGTGACCGTAGGCGACAGCGACAGCAACTTGATGCTTACCCCACTCACCGCATCCGTGATGCTGTTGGACTTGGACTCCGCCGCAATGCCATCGATAGTGTACTTGGCGTTCTGAGGCGGGCTGACTACCGTGTAGCCGGTATCAATCCCAGAGTTGCCCGACATCGTCAGGTCCGAACCGACCCCGCCATTGGTGGAGGTCAGGATCAGACGCGAACCGGTGGAGTCGGTGAGGATGTTGGCACTCAGGCCGGCGGTGCCGAACGTGGAGTTGATCGAATCACGCACCTGTTGCAGTGTCGCGCCTGCCGGCACACTCAAATCAAAGTTCTTGCCCGACTGCGTGATTGTCAGCGTTGTCGGCGTGGTGCCGGCGTTGACGACTGTCGACTGGCCACCGGCAAACGTTTTGGTCGATAGCTTCGAAGGCGTGGCCAGCTGGTTGACGATCAGCGAGAAGCTGCCGTTCGCCGCACCTTGGTTGGCCGTCATGGTGGCGACCTTTTCGTCCGAAGAGGTACCGGTCAAGCCGCTGAAGCTGTTATCGGTGCCCATGCTGGTCAGCGCACCACGAAAGGCGTCCAGGGCTGCCTGGATCTTGCCGATCGACGACAGCTGGGTAGTTGCCTTTTGCGATTGGGTGTTGATCTGCGCCTGTTTCGGCGCTCGCTCGGCATCCACCAGGGATTTCACAATTGCCTGGGTGTCGAAGCCCGACCCCACGCCAGTAATCGTTGTACCCGCCATCATCTTTCTCCTTTACGGTGGCTGCCGTTATCTTGACGAAGAACACTTCAAGCCGTAACAGCAACAATTTTCATGCCAGCTCAAGCCTTGTCGTCAAACAATACGTGACTGGCGCTGGACAAACTTTGCGCCAGCTTCAAGGCCGTTTCCGAGGGAATCTGGCGGATCACTTCACCGGTGTCGGTGGCAATGACCTTGACCACAACCCTATGGGTGGAATCATCAATGGAAAAATCCAGATTACGCTGGGCCGCTTGTACGAATTCTTTAATATCGGTGACCGCTTTTTCCAGATCGCCCTTTTGGGGCTTATCCGTGGTTGGCGCGGCCGGCTCAACCTTAGTCTTGTCTTTGTCAGCAACCACAGGTGCCACGGGGCCTTGAGGGGCCTGTGGCGGATAAGACAAGTTCAGTTTTACATTCATGTCCATGCCCAATCTCCTCTGATTGGAAAAGACGAAAGGGCACGTAAACGCGCCCCCCCATCATTTACCCAGTGCCGTGATTACTGAAGCAGCTTCAGTACAGCGGATGGCAGTTGGTTAGCCTGCGACAGGATCGCGGTGGAAGCCGACTGCAGGGTTTGCTGCTTGGTCAGTTCAGCGGCTTCGGAAGCGAAGTCGACGTCCTGAACAGTACTACGGGCAGATGTAGTGTTTTTCTGGATGTTGGTCAGGTTATCCACAGTGCTGGTCAGACGGTTCTGAACAGCACCCAGGCCCGAACGGGAGCTGGAGATGGTAGCGATAGCCTGGTCGATCACGGACACAGCGTTCTGAGCCTTGGTGGCGTCAGTCACGTCGGTCTGCGATACGGAGGTCTTGGCCGAGGCAGCGGAAGTCGCGGCACCGAAGAGACCGGTCACACCAGCACCTTCCAGGGAGTAACCCTTGGAGGAGTTCATGTTCACAGCACCGGTAGCGATGATGCCGTCAGCCAGGGCAGTAGCAGTACCGTAGGTACCGGAACCGTCTTTGGTCGCAACAGTGATGGTACCGGCAGCGGTCGAAGCGCTGAAGGCCAGGTTTTCACCAGTGTCGGATTTAACCGACAGAGTGCCTTTGGATTCATCGTAGTTAACGCTGATACCCAGTTTGGCGGAGTTCGACTTCAGTTGGTCAGCCAGGCTGGCGGTATCTTTCACACCGACGAACGTGGTGGCTTGGCCGCCAACGGTCATGGTGAACGAAGCCGGAGCAGCAGCAGCACCCGCGCCGACAACGAACTGAGCTTCAGTGCTGGCAGTAGCGCTCAGGCCACCGACGGCGCCACTCAGTTGGGCAGCGATGGTTTTAGCGGAAGCAGCGGCAGCTACGGTTACGCTGGTAGACTGACCGTTACCAGTCACAGCGATTGCGCCACCAGCAACACCAGCACCAGGGGTGATGCCCAGGCTGTTGATCTGCTGCGAACCGATGTTGTTGGCAGCAACGTTGTCCAGGCTTACGTTGATGGTTTCGTTAGCGTTGGCGCCAACTTGGATAGCTTTAGTACCGTACGAACCGTCCAGCAGTTTCTGGCCGCCGAAAGTGGTGGTTTGCGAGATACGGGTCAGTTCCGAAGTCAGAGCCTGGTATTCGTCGTTGTTCGACTTACGGTCGTCGGTGCTCAGGGAGCCAGTAGCCGAAGACAGAGCCAGGGTACGCATTTTTTGCAGAATGTCGGTCGAAGCCTGCATTGCGCCTTCAGCGGTTTGCGCGATGGAGATACCATCGTTGGCGTTCTTGACTGCTTGACCCAGGCCGTTGATTTGGCTAGTCATGCGGGTAGCAATACCCAAGCCGGCAGCGTCGTCTTTAGCGCTGTTGATACGCAGGCCGGAAGACAGGCGCTGCATGGAAGTGGCCAGGGAGCTGCCAGCTTTGTTCAGGTTGCCCTGGGTAGTGATGGAAGCAATGTTGGTGTTTACTGTTAAAGCCATGACGAAATCCTCGTTGGATGGATACTGCGGCTTCCGGCCCTGGCAACCGCCGGGTGTGGCCTAGAGAACCTACGTAATAGTTATCGTCGTGGTAGCCGGTTGCTTGAGGAGTTTTTTGATTTTTTTTACTAGCACCGTGCCACCCCTTGTAATTCAAGGGCTTAGTCCGGCAAAAAGGCCTGATTTCATTGGTTTTTCTGGCGCCAAATAAAAAACGCCGATGATCGTTCGATCATCGGCGTCTTCATGCTTGAAGCGCGTGCAACCTATTTAAGCGTCACGGACGATAGAGAATCGCCGAGCCCCAGGACAGGCCCACCCCAAATCCGCTGATTGCCACGCGTTTCCAGGTGGAGTCCATCGCGTGCTTTTCCAGCAGCAACGGAATGCTCGACGACACGGTGTTGCCGGTCTCGACCATGTCCTTGATGAATTTTTCCACTGGCGCATCTTCGAAACGCCGCGCCACGGCGTCGACAATCGCCGCACTGCCCTGGTGAATGCAGAAGGCATCGATGTCGTCGGCCTTGAGGTCCGACTCATCGAGCAGCGCGTGCAAGTGCGCCGGCACTTTGAGCAAGGCGAAGTTGAACACCTGGCGGCCATTCATGAAGAACACGCCGTCGCTGACTTTCAAGTGCGGTGCGCCGGAGCCGTCGGTGCCGAACTTGGCCTTGCCGAGCAACCACGAGGCATCTTCACCCATCCAGGTCGCAGTGGCGGCATCGCCGAACAGCATGGTGGTGTTGCGGTCTTCCGGGTCGACGATCTTCGAATACGGATCGGCGGTGATCAGCAGGCCGTTCTTCAGGCCGGTGGCTTCCATGAAGCCCTTCATCGCGTAGATGCCATAGACGTAGCCGGAGCAACCCAGGGAAAGGTCAAAGGCAGCGACGTGAGTCGGCAGGCCGAGCTTGTCCTGGACGATGGCGGCGGTGTGGGGCAAGCCCTCTTCGTCGCCGTTCTGGGTGACGACGATCAGCGCGTCGATGGACTCACGCTTCAACTGCGGGTTGTTGGCAAACAATGCATTGACCGCTTCGACACACAGGTCGGAGGTCTCCTGCCCAGCTTCCTTGCGCGGCAGGAATGCCGACCCGATCTTGCCAATGATGAACTCTTCATCCTTGGCGAATTTGGCACCCTGGGCGTAATTATCGATCCCGTCGGCCGGCACGTAACTGGCGATGCTTTTTATGCCAATCATTGTGGCTTCCCAATACTAAATAGCTGGAGAACACCCCTCGGACGACGCCTGGAGTGCTGACAATAAAGGGGATAACCCCATGACAATTTCGCTGAAAGCCGTCCCGCAAGGACCCTGTGACGACTTATCCTTTTCATACGATACAGTGAAGATGCGCTTTATGACTCACAGGTCACTCAATTTTGTGCGGTTTATGCAAAACCTTTGAACAATTGAGCCGTAAAAACGACAACGGCCCACCCTGTTTCCAGAGCGGGCCGCGGTGTTGTCACGCTGAAATCACATTTTGCTGAACAGGCTCAACTGGGAAATTTTAACGAAGGCCAGCTGTGAAGCCTGCAACATGGTCTGCTGCAGCGTCAGATTGATCGCCGCCTCTCCCATGTCGACGTTAGCCAGGTCACTCATGGTGCTGGTGTTGGCCAGACCGACGCTGGTGTTTTCGCCGGACTGAATATCCAGGGCGTTCCCCCGCGCACCGATGTCACCGCGCACGTTAGTGATCTGGGACATTGAGTTGGCCAAGTTGCTGATGGAGGCATCCAGCACGTCCTTGAGCTTGACCGTCGCCGCCGGATTACCGTCGGCCGGCAGCTCCAGCGCCTTGCGCAATTGGCCGAGGGTGTCCAGCGCATTCTGCGTTTTCTGGGTATTGGCACCGACGGAAAACTGATCGCCCGCTTGTGGCGTACCGCCGCTGATGTCAAACGTCACCCCGGCCGCCGTCAAGGTCGTACCGCCACCGGTATCACCGGTGGCAATGGTTTTGCTAGCGGCCGTGTAGGGCTGGGCGTACACCTCGTAGGCGGTCGCGCTGGTGAACTTGATCAGCGCCCCGCTGTTGCTCGGGAACGTGCTGGCATAGTCCGTCTGGTTGGACACGGTGGCACCGTTCAATTGCGCAGTAGACGTGTTGCTTGGCGTGCGCGAGATACTGAACGTATCCGGCTTGGCTTCCAGGCTGAACGAGCGATCCTTGACCAGCGCATCGGAGTTGGCGCCCGGGGCAACATCCCCGAGGCCCATGGTGATGTCGAACTTCACCCCACGCAGTGCCACGCTGGTGCTGCCTTCCTTGGTGGCATCGAAGGTGCCGTTACCCGCAATCTCCGAGGTCACGTCAGTGCCGTTCTTATCGGACACCTTGTATTGGGTGCTGCTGGTAAAGGTCAGCTTGTACGGCTGGCCGTCGGCGAACTTGTTGGAGTAGTCGGCGCTTGAAGTCACCAAGCCGGCCGACAGCGCAACCTTGTTGTCATTGACCGTCGGCGGCACCGTCTGAGGCACAGGGGCAAGCCATGTGGCCTGGGTGCGACTGGTGTTGGCGGCGCCCTCCAGAATGGTCTTGCCGGTATCACCGGCGCTGATCTTCAACGTATTGGAGACTTGCAGGGTCAGCGGCGTTTCATCGCCTTGATAACTGTAAGTGCCGTCATTGTTGCGGCTGTAGGGCGGGGTCTGGGTCTTGGAACCGGAAAACAAGTAGTTGCCGGAAGAGTCCTTGCTGTTGAGCATGCCCAGGACCTGATCCTCGATCGCCCCGACTTCACTGGCAATCGAGCGGCGATCGGCATCGCTGATCGAGCCGCCGGCACGCAGGGCCAACTGAGTGGCGCGCTGCAAGGCATCGTTGATCGAGCTGAGCACGCTTTCTTCGTTGGTCAGGGAGTTTTTCAGGCTGGTGATATTGCCATTGAACTGACCCAGCATGTCTTTCTGCTGTTGCAACAACAACAAACGGGCGGCCGCCACCGGATCATCCGCGGCGGTTTGCACACGCACACCGGAACTGGCCTGATCCTGGGCCTTCACCACACTGGAATAGTTATCCGTATACTTGGCGGAGCTGGTTTCGAAATACTGCTGTGTAGAAATTCGCATCGTCCCAGACTCCCTTAAAGACTATTGATCAGCGTAGTGAAGGTTTCTTGCGCAGCCTTGATGATCTGCGACGACGCGGTGTAGTACTGCTGGAACTTGATCATGTCGCCCGCCTCTTCATCCAGGTTGACCTGGGACACCGAGTTGCGTGCGTTTTTGTTGGCCGTCAACAACGCGCCGGTGGCCGTGGTGTCAGTAGTGGCCGAGGCGGCCTTGGCCCCCACGGTGGACACCAGGCGGCTGTTGGCCGCGACCAGGCTCACCCCGCCCCCGCTGCCATCGGCCAGACCGACCGAGGCCTTGGTCTGCAGATTGAGCAGTTCCTGGGCATTTCGGTTGTCCGACCTGCCGGAGGCATTGAACGAGAACGTGGTGCTGTCGCCATCGGTCGGCGAGCCGCCGACGGTCGTATCGAAACCGAAGCTCGCGGCCGGTACGACGAGCGCACCACTGGCATCGCGCATCGGTACGTTGACGGTGATCTTGTTACCCTGGCCCGGCACAATCGTGCCGCTGCCTATCGAGTTGCCCTGAGCATCGTTGAGCGTGTAGGCCTGGGTACCGTCGGCTGCCGGCTTGCCGAAGACCATCTTCACCGGCATTGAGTGTTCAATCCCGGCGCGCAGTTGAGCGGTAGTCGCGCCGCCATGAATGTCGATCGGCAGCGTCAGGCTCGGTGGTGTGAAAGTGCCAGTCCCCTGATTGGTTTTACTGCTTTCGCCCAGTAAAGGCCCGGCAAACGCGATTTTATTGGAGTCCGTCATATCGGTGCCGATATTGGTGGCGCCAGTCGCGGTGGGGCTGACCTTGAAGCTATCGCCCGCCGCCATCGCCCCCTTGCCATCCAACGCCAAGGTGAACCCATCGATCACCGGCGGCGGCGTGGTGGTGACGTCGAACGCGCCCATGGCTTTGCCGTCGGAACGCACCACGGTGTAATTGTTGGCGCTGCTGAAGGTGACCTTATAGTCATAGGTCGACAGCTTGCTGGTATCGGCGATGCTCACATTCAGGTTGCCGGCACTGCTGTTACCAACGGCGCCCTGGCTGCGCTGGGCAATCGCTGTCGCGCTGTTGATGTCCTTGAACAGCGAGGTGCCGAAGTCGCCATTCAGGTCCAGGCCTTGGCCCAACTGATTGTTGACCGTATCGGCCGTCGCCAGGGCGATACGCCCCAGATCATTGATGGCCGGCATCAGCGCATCACTGCGATAACGCAGCAACCCGCCGATGCTACCGCCGGACAGCACGTTGCCCAGGTCCACAGAGGTCCCGCCGCCCACGTTCAACTCAATGGTGTACTGGCTGGTGTCGCTCTTGCTCGGCACGGCGGAAATGCTGTTGGACTGGTCGCCCAGCACCAGGGACTGGCCCGAGCCGGTGCTGACACTGAACACACCGTTCTTTTCACTGGTGGTCACCCCCACCAGCTCATTGAGCGAGCGCACGGCTTCATTACGCGCATCCAGCAAATTGGCCGGCGCAGTGTTGGTCGAGCCCTGGACCTGACTGATCTGCTTGTTGAGCGAGGCAATCGAGGAGGTCAACTGATTGACCTGATCACTCATGGTGCTCAACTGGCCGTTGATCGACTCTTTCTGCTGGTTCAACTGGGAGGAGATCGAGTTGAACCGGTTGCTCAGGGTCTGCGCGCTGGTCAGCAGCACCTGCCGGGCGGCCGTGTCACTGGGGTTGGCGGCCGCGGTCTGCACCGCGGAGAAGAATGCACTGAGTACCGAGGACATGCCGGTGGTCTTGTCCGACAAGGTCTTGTCGACAGCACTGACCTGATCGGCATAAGCCTTGGCATCGCTGTTGAGCGACGTGCTGTTCTGGTAGGCCGCGTCCAGGAATTCGTTATAGACCCGGCGCACATCCGCCAACGTCGTGCCACTGCCGATGAACACACCGCCGTACTGGTTCGAAGCGCTGGCGCTCTGAGTGGTCTGCTGACGCGAGTAGCCTGCGGTATTGGCGTTGGCGATGTTGTTACTTAAGACCGACAACGATCCTTGAGCGGCGTTTAGCCCCGACATCCCGATATTGAGCAAACTCATGATTCAGACCTTATAAATGAGTGGTCGCGCCCGCGGCAGCGTAGTTCTGGTAGCTGTTCATCGTTTTGGCAATCTGCGAAATCTTGCTGGCGTAATCCGGATCGGTGGCATAGCCGGCTTTTTGCAACTCGCGCACAAACTGTTCCGGGTTGTCGGCTGACTTCACAACTTCTTTATAGCGATCATTGCTTTGCAACAACGTCACCAGGTCATGGAAGCTGTCCTGGTAGGAATCGTAGGAACGGAACTGCGCCGTTTCCTTGACCATCGCGCCATCGCGAAACTCGCTGGTGATCGCGCGGGCCTGGCCGCCCTGCCAGCTCTGGCCGGCCTTGATACCGAACAGGTTGTGGCTGCTGCTGCCGTCGTCGGCGCGCATCACCGACTTGCCCCAACCGGTTTCCAGGGCGGCCTGGGCCACCAGGTACTTCGGATCGACACCGATACGCGCCGCGGCAGCCTTGGCCATCGGCAACATGGTGGCGACAAATTCGTCCTGGGAACTGAAGGCTTTCTTCGCCGGGGCCAACGGCGGCTGGGCCACAGCGCGGCCGTAGACCTGCATGCGGCCGCTGGGCACGGCAAAACTGCGTGCGCTGCTGTTGATCACGTTGTCATCGGCGACGCTGTTACGCAGTGGCGCGCGATTGGCATCGATCGCGACCGGCGCGCTCGGCACGATGCCGGCGAGCAGTCGATCGGTCAGTTTGCTCGGCAAGGCGAGACGGCGCTGGTTCATCAGTGCCACATCGTTGGTGTGAGCGCTGGCGCCTTCGGGGACAGCCACGCGGTAGGCCCACAGTGGGCGCTGGCCATTGGAGCGGCCCAGCGGCCCGGTCGCCTGGGTGCCGGCGGCGATTTCCGTCGGTACGTCGACTTTCTTCACCGGCTCAGCCGCCGCCGGGCCCTGCAAGGTGGCCGCCTGAGCGTCCACCGGCTTGTTCTTCTGCATCTGACGCATCAGCACGTCGGCCAGGCCGATACCCCCGCCTTCGCGGGACATCGAGACAGCCAACTGCTGGTCGTACATTTCCTGGTACTGCTTGGCGGCCGGAGTGTTCAGCGGATTGTCCTTGCCCAGGGCGTCGGTGGCCGAGCGCATCGACTTGAGCATCTCGCTGAGGAACAGCGACTCGAACTCCTGCGCCACTTTGCGCATGTTGCCGTCGCTGTTCTTGTCGGCGCCGACCTTGAGCTGGTTAAGCCGGTTCAGGTCGGAATAAGACCCCGAGTCCGCCGTGCTGCTGATCCCGCTGTTGCGCATATCCATGGCCATGGCCTCAGATCACAATCAGGTCGGCTTGCAAGGCGCCGGCCTGTTTCAATGCTTCGAGGATCGCCATCAAGTCGCCGGGCGCCGCGCCCACCTGGTTCACCGCGCGGACAATCTCGTCCAGGGTGGTGCCGGGGCCGAACTTGAACATTGGCTTGGCTTCTTGCTGGGCATTCACCCGCGAGCGCGGTACCACGGCGGTCTGGCCATTGGACAATGGCCCAGGCTGGCTGACGATCGGGTCTTCGGTAATGGTCACGGTCAGGCTGCCGTGGGTCACCGCGGCCGGCGACACTTTGACGTTCTGGCCGATCACGATAGTGCCGGTGCGCGAGTTGATAATGACCTTGGCCACTGCCTGACCGGGGTCGACCTCGAGGTTTTCCAGGATCGACAGGTAATCCACGCGCTGGCTTGGGTCCAGCGGCGCAGTGACCCGGATCGAGCCGCCGTCGATGGCCTGGGCGACGCCAGGGCCGAGCATGTCGTTGATCTTGTCGACCACGCGCTTGGCGGTGGTGAAGTCGGAACGGTTGAGGTTCAGGGTCAGGCTGTTGCCCTGGTTGAAGCCGCTGGGCACGGTGCGTTCAACCGTGGCGCCGCCAGGGATGCGCCCGGCCGATGGCACGTTCACCGTAATCTTCGAACCGTCGCGGCCTTCAGCGTCAAACCCGCCCACCACCAGGTTGCCCTGGGCGATGGCGTAGACGTTGCCGTCGATACCTTTGAGCGGCGTCATCAACAGGGTGCCGCCGCGCAGGCTTTTCGAGTTACCGATGGACGACACGGTAATGTCCACCACCTGACCCGGCTTGGAGAACGCCGGCAAATCGGCACTGATGGACACGGCCGCGACGTTTTTCAGCTGCACAGTGCCCGAACCCGACGGCACCTTGATGCCGAACTGCGAGAGCATGTTGTTGAAGGTCTGCAGGGTGAACGGGGTCTGGGTGGTCTGGTCACCCGTACCGTTAAGCCCGACCACCAGGCCGTAGCCGATCAACTGGTTAGAACGCACGCCGGAAATGCTGGCGATGTCTTTCAGGCGTTCAGCCTGGGCGACTGCGCTCAGGGACAGCAACAGTGCCGCCGCCATCAGCTGTTTGAATTTCAAAGTGGCCACCTAGAAAGGGAACAGCGGGCTAAGGAAGAAACGGTCGAACCAGCCCGGCTGACTCGCATCAGCAAACGAACCCGTACCCGAGTAGGTAATGCGCGCATCGGCAATACGCGTCGAAGGCACCGTGTTGTCGGTGGCAATGTCATCGGCACGGACCATGCCGGCGATGCGTACCAGCTCGTCACCACTGTTGAGGGTCATCCACTTCTCACCGCGCACGGCGATGATGCCGTTGGGCAATACATCGGCCACCGTCACGGTGATCGAACCGGTCAGGCTGTTGTTCTGTCCAGCGGAGCTCTTGCCGTTGGTGGCGCGGTCACCGCTGTAGCCTGCGCTCAAACTCAAGTCGCCACTGCCCAAGGGGTTGTTGGTGTTCGGCACGGCACCAAACAACGAGGTCAGGCCAATACCGGTCTTGCTGGTCTTGCCCACCTGCGAGTTGGCGTTCTTGCTGGCCGTGGTTTTCTCGTTGAGGGTGATGGTGATGATGTCACCGACCCGGAACGCCTTGCGGTCGCCATACAGGTTCTGTTCGAAACCGGCCTGGTAGATCGAGCCGTTATTGGCCGCCGCCGGCAGCGGTGTGCGTGGCAACACCGGCGCGTAGTACGGGTCATTGGGTTTTGGCGTCGGGGCGACACAGCCCGCGAGCACGGCAATCCCACTCAATGCCAGAACGGAAACATAGCGATTCATGACCCTAACCTCACGGTGTTGCAGGCGCCCTCAGGAGCGCCCCATAGACTTGATTACAGATTCTGCGTAACGAACGAAAGCATCTGGTCGGCGGTGGAAATCACCTTGGAGTTCATCTCGTAAGCGCGCTGAGTGGTGATCATGTTGACCATCTCTTCCACCGTGCTGACGTTGGAGGTTTCCAGGGTGCTTTGCAGCGTGGTACCGAAGCCGTTCAAGCCCGGGGTGCCGATTTGCGGCGCGCCACTGGAGGCGGTTTCCAGGAACAGGTTGCCGCCGATGGCTTGCAGGCCGGCCGGGTTGATGAAGTCGGCGGTTTGCAGGTTGCCGATCACTTGCGACGCCGGGTTGCCCGCCACGGTGATGGACACGGTGCCATCGTTGCCGACGGTGAAGGTCTGGGCATTGGCCGGCACGATAATGGCCGGTTCCAGGGCAAAACCGTTGGACGTGACGATCTGGCCGTTGGAGTCCAGGTGGAAAGAACCATCACGAGAGTAGGACGTCGTCCCGTCTGGTTGCAGGATCTGGAAGAACCCTTTGCCGTTGATCGCCATATCCAGAGGCTGACCGGTTTGCTGCAGGTTACCGGCCGTGAAGTTCTTCTGGGTGCCGACGATCTTCACACCGGTACCCAATTGCAGGCCCGACGGCAGTTCGCTGTCCTGGGTCGACTGGGCGCCTGGCTGGCGCTTGATCTGATAGAGCAAGTCCTGGAACTCGGCGCGATCACGTTTGAAGCCCGTGGTCGAAACGTTCGCCAGGTTGTTGGAGATGGTGGTCAGGTTGGTGTCCTGGGCGGACAGACCTGTTTTGGCAACCCATAGAGCCGGAAGCATGCTGTTCTCCTTCGTGCGCCTGTTTGTTGGCGCTGCGCCGCAAAATTAGTATTCAGTGAAACCGCTATCAGCTCATCGCCAGAACGCGGGTCATGGCCTGGTCGTCTTCTTTAGCGCTGTTCATCATCTTGATGTGCAGCTCGAACTGCTTGGAAAGCGCCAGCACCGCGGTCATTTCTTCCACCGCATTGACGTTGCTCGCCTGCAGGAACCCCGAGGTCAGCTTGACGTTCGCGTCGGCCTGGGCCGGCTGGCCGTCCTTGGTGTGGATGGTGCCGTCCAGGCCTTTGGTCATGTTCTTGAGGTCGGGCTGGACCAGCTTGATCCGGTCCACTTCAGCCATCACCCGCGGGCCTTCACCCATTGCGCGGATGCTGACGGTGCCGTCGGCGCCTACTTCGATCTTCTGCTGCGGCGGCACGGCGATCGGACCACCGTTGCCCATGATCGGCATGCCATTGCCGGCCCGCAGCACGCCGAGCGCATCCACATTCATGCTGGCGCTGCGCACGTAGGCTTCGCTGCCATCGGGGGTTTGCACGGCCATCCAACCGTCACCGCTGACCGCCACATCGAGGTCACGACCGGTTTCGATCATGGCACCCGGAGAGAAGTCGGTGGCAGGCCGCTCGGTCATGGCAAACGCCCGCGCCGGAAAGCTGTCACCGAACACCGGCATCGAGCGCGCCTGCTCAAGGTCACGCTGGAAGCCGTTGGTGGAAATGTTCGCCAGATTGTTGGCATGGGCCTTCTGCGCCAGAGCATTCTGGCTGGCGCCGGTCATTGCCACGTAAAGGTACTTGTCCACGCTCTATCCTCTTTCTGACGGACGCTTGCCGCCCACCGCTGTACTGATGAGGCTTAAGCAATTTGCGAACCAACTTTCAAAAAGTACAGAAAGCCCAGGCGGGGCAAGGGTTTGCGGCAAGACGTGAAAAAAGGCAGGCCCAGGCGGAGTCGAAAAAACGGCGGAGTTATGCCGCAGACGGCAACGCTTGGTGTCCCGCAGGCTTTTCCCGGCGCTCAAGCGCTACGCATGGGTGGAGCGCGGAGCACGCCGAACCGCTGAAACACTTGGCAAGCCACTGGGCACTTGCCCTCCCCGTTGGCCACCTCGAAACGATGGGACCGAGGTTTTGTTGTCCGACCATTACAAGCGCCAAAAAAACCATATGCCTGACGGCCCGGTAAATGCGTGAGTACATATGTAGCTGGCTTGATTTTTATAAAACCCCGACAAAGCCAACTCCAAACAAGAATAGTCCGATAGCTTTTTACATTTACTGATCAAAACCCACTTGGCGTTCAAATACAGCACCCGTAACTTCGGTGCGTCGCAAAGCGGTCACGACTACTTCCCGATCACTCGCACCTTATCAACTTATTATTTTCCAAGGATACTGAAATGCCTGGTATTGATAATGCACCCCATACGCACATGACGACAACTTGGCAAAAACAATTTTCTTATAACGAAATTCTAGACCGATTCGAGCCATTAAGCAGCCTATCACCCGAACAACGACGCGAGTTGGAGGTACGCCCGGAGCTGAATCCTAACAATAAAGAATACTGGGAAAGCCGAGCCGGGGAATACGATGCCGGGACACTGCCGCCCTGTTGCGACCTAGACCCGACGACCTCGGCGTTCCTGGAACTGCTGGACAACATCCCCGGCAGGACCATCGAGACCGGCCTGGGCGTGTCCGCCAACGATGTACGCAGCGGCAAGTTTGGAGCGTTATCGCACAGCGCACTCAGGGAACTGGAAAAACTGGATAAGAACCAAAACTACCAATTGGTCTCTCGCGTTAAAGAGGAGAATGACTCAATAAGCGGATCATTGGCATGGTTCCCTGAAAACGGCGGCAGCCCCATTGAAATCGAAAGTTCTACAGAGGGGACGGTATTTCCGCCCAATGGCTCAGCGTTGCTTGAACATATCGACTTATCAATGCTTATACCCACCTATAACAACGAAGGGATTTCTGCCAACGAACTGAGATCCGGAAAGTACGGGCGTCTTCCTCCGGAGATCAATCAGAGCCTTGAAAAACTGCAGAACCATAAAGACTACGCACTGACCACACTCTTTTCCCCCCCACCCAATGAAGCGCCTTACATGGCCTGGGTTGAGAAAGAAACAGATGACACCGTGCTCATCCATCAAGATCCAAGCTACGCGATGTATTGACGCCGCCGTGTCACCCCTCGCAGAAAACCCTGGACATGGCGTCTATCGAGCAGCGTGTTCAGGGGTTTTGCCCTCCTTGCCCAAACCATAATCCCGCAACTTGTTGGCAATCGTTGTATGGGAGACGCCCAAGCGCTTGCCCAACTGCCGACTACTGGGATGTTCGGCATACAGACTTTCCAGCACGGCCTTTTCAAACCGGCCGACGATGGCTTCCAGGCCGCCCTCCAGAGAGAAATCGCCAAGCGGCTGACGCACGCCATAGTCCGGCAGACGAATGTGTTCAGCCTTGACCGTCCCGCCCTCACACAGCGAAACCGCCTGGAACAGGACGTTTTCCAGCTGCCGTACATTGCCCGGCCAGTGGTAATGACTGAGTCGCTCCATGGCCGCCGAAGCCAGTTTGGGCAACGGGCAGCCGATCTGCCGGCTGGCTTGATCGAGGAAGTGTTCCACCAGCGGCGCCAGGCCATCGAGGCATTCGCGCAGCGGCGGGATATGCAGCGACAGCACGTTCAGGCGGTGATAAAGGTCCTGACGGAATTCGCCCCGCGCGCAGAGTTCCGAGAGGTCCACCTGGGTTGCGCAGATCACCCGCACATCCAGGTACACCTCTTCATCGCTGCCGACTCGGCGAAAGCAACCGTCCTGCAGGAACCGCAGCAACTTCACTTGCAGGCGCGCGCTCATTTCCCCGACGCCATCAAGAAATAGCGTACCGCCCGCCGTCAGCTCCAGCAGCCCCAGCTTGCCCTCGGCCCGTGCCCCTTCAAAAGCGCCGGGGCCGTAGCCGAACAGCTCGGTCTCGGCCATCGACTCCGGCAAGCCGGCACAATTGAGCGCCATCAACGGCGATTGGCCACGAGGGCTGGCCAAGTGACAGGCGCGGGCAAGCAGCTCCTTGCCGGTGCCGGTTTCGCCTTCTATTAGTAGCGGCGCATCCAGCGGCGCCATGCGTCGGGCCTCACGGACCACGGCAGCCATGACCTTGGAACTCTGGAAGATGCTGTCGAAGCCACGCAGCTCCTGCTTGCGCACATTGTAGATGCGCTCACCGACGCGGTCGGCACGGTGCAGGGTCAACACTGCGCCGGCCATGGCTTCGCTGTCGTCGTGTTCGGCGGATTGCAGCGGCGCGATGTCCGCCAGGAATACGTCACCCTTGACCTTGACCCGCAGGCCATTGATCCGCGATTTGCTCGCGCGCACCAGTTCCGGCAAGTCGAAATCCTCGGCGTAACGCGACAGCGGGATGCCCGGCACCTCATCCACCCGCACCCCGAGCAACTGCGCGGCCGCGCGGTTAGCGGCGACGATCGAGCCGCCCATGTCGATGGACAGCACCGGAAACTCCAGGGCCCCGAGCAACGCATTGAGTTCCATGTGCCGACGTTCACTGGGCATGAGCCCCACACGTTTTACGCCAAACACCCCGGCAATCGCCTCGAACTGCGGGCGCAAGGCCTGGAATTGCATGTTCACCAGATTCGGACAGAACAGGTAGATGGCATTGCCATGCTCACCGCCGACCTCGCCCTTGGCGACGTTGACGCCGTACTCCACCAACAGGTTGAGAATGTCCCGCAGGATGCCGATGCGGTTCTGGCAATGCACTTTGATACGCATGAAAAGGCCCGAAGAAGGGTAGGCGCCGCGTCTTTTTGTCGCTGGGCGCAGATAGTCGTCAAGATTATGTGACAGTCTGTCGTCTTTTCACAGCCCAACACATCAATGAACGGCCAATTCGTAACGAATACTTTACGAATATCGGTAAACTTTCCTACAGCACCCTTGCGTAGGCCACTGGAATCTCACCCCAATCGGGTTATCAATACGTACATCGCAGGACATAACAAGAACGAATGCCTAGCAGGAGAGCCGTATGAAGCAGACGCACTACGTGGCCCGCGAGCCCGATGCGCAAGATTTTATCCACTACCCGCCGGAAGAACACGCGGTGTGGAACACCCTGATCACACGCCAGTTGAAGGTGATCGAGGGCCGGGCCTGCCAGGAATACCTGGACGGCATCGACAAGCTCGGCCTGCCCCTGGACCGCATCCCGCAACTGAGCGAAATCAACACGGTGCTGGCCGAGACCACCGGCTGGCAAGTCGCCCGCGTGCCGGCGCTGATCCCCTTCCAGACGTTCTTTGAGTTACTCGCCAACAAGCAGTTTCCGGTGGCGACTTTTATTCGCACCCGCGAAGAACTGGACTACCTGCAAGAGCCGGATATTTTCCACGAGATCTTCGGCCACTGCCCGCTGCTGACCAATCCCTGGTTCGCCGAATTCACCCACACCTACGGCAAGCTCGGCCTCGCGGCCACCAAAGAGCAGCGCGTGTACCTGGCGCGCCTGTACTGGATGACCATCGAGTTTGGCCTGGTGGATACGCCCGCAGGCCGGCGCATCTACGGTGGCGGTATTTTGTCGTCGCCCAAGGAAACGGTGTACAGCCTGTCGTCCGAACCTGAGCACCAGGCCTTCGACCCGCTGGAGGCGATGCGTACACCGTATCGCATCGACATCCTGCAACCGCTATATTTTGTCTTGCCCGAGCTCAAGCGCCTGTTCGATGTCGCCCAGGAAGACATCATGGGCATGGTCGAGCGCGGCATGCAGTTGGGTCTGCACGCACCGAAGTTCCCACCCAAACCCAAAGCGGCGTGAACCGTAGGTTTTGATACCAGGTGAATCTGTTCCCTGGCCCCGCGTTGCTTTAGGGTGACGCCACTGACGACCGTTTTCCAGACACTCGAATTCAGGACACCCCACATGACCACCTTGAACCAAGCCCACTGCGAAGCCTGCCGCGCCGATGCCCCGCAAGTCAGCGATGAAGAACTGCCGGTGCTGCTCAAGCAGATCCCCGACTGGAACATCGAAGTCCGCGATGGCGTCATGCAACTGGAAAAGGTTTTCCTGTTCAAGAACTTCAAGTTCGCCCTGGCCTTTACCAACGCCATGGGCGCCATCTCAGAAGCCGAAGGTCACCACCCAGGCCTGCTCACCGAGTGGGGCAAGGTCACGGTGACCTGGTGGAGCCACTCCATCAAAGGCCTGCACCGCAACGACTTCATCATGGCCGCGCGCACCGACGAAGTGGCCAAGGATGCCGAGGGCCGCAAATAATGCACTTCGATGCGATTGGCCGCGTGCCCGGCGACCCGATCCTCGGGCTGATGGACCTGTATGCCCAGGATGCCAACCCGAACAAGTTCGACCTCGGCGTGGGCGTGTACAAGGACGACCAGGGGCTGACACCGATCCTCCCTTCCGTGAAACTCGCCGAGCAGCGCCTGGTGGAGCAGCAAACCACCAAGACCTACATTGGCGGCCACGGCGACGCTGCGTTCGGCAGATTGATCAGCGAACTGGTGCTCGGCGCCGAGTCCACGCTGCTGCGCGCACACTGTGCCGGTGCGACCCAGACTCCAGGCGGCACCGGCGCCCTGCGCCTGAGCGCCGACTTTATCGCCCACAGCCTGCCCGGCCGCGGCGTATGGCTGAGCAACCCGACCTGGCCGATCCACGAAAGCATCTTCGCCAAGGCCGGGATCAAGGTCAGTCACTACCCTTACGTCGGCGCGGACAATCACCTGGATGTGAGCGCGATGCTGGCGACCTTATCCACGGTGCCCGAGGGCGACGTGGTGCTGCTGCACGCCTGCTGCCATAACCCGACCGGTTTCGACCTGTCCCAGGCTGACTGGCGCCAGGTCCTGCAGATCGTGCGCGAGCGCCACCTGCTGCCGCTGATCGACTTCGCCTACCAGGGCTTTGGCGACGGCCTGGAGCAGGATGCCTGGGCGGTGCGCCTGTTCGCGAGCGAGCTGCCGGAAGTGCTGATCACCAGCTCCTGCTCGAAGAACTTCGGCCTGTATAGCGACCGTGTCGGCGCGCTGATCGTGTGTGCGGCGGATGCCGAAAAGCTGACGGATGTGCGCAGCCAGTTGGCGAATATCGCGCGCAACCTGTGGTCGACTCCGCCGGATCACGGCGCGGCAGTCGTCGCGACAATCCTCGGCGATGCCAAGCTGAAGGCGCAGTGGAGCGACGAAGTCGAAGCCATGCGCTCGCGCATCGCACAGTTACGCGCCGGGCTCGTGGAGGCCCTCGCGCCACACGGGCTGGCCGAACGCTTTGCACATATCGGCGCGCAACGTGGGATGTTTTCCTATACCGGCTTGAACGCCGAACAGGTCAAGCAACTGCGCGAGAAACACAGCGTGTATATGGTCAGTTCGGGGCGGGCCAACGTCGCGGGGATCGATGCGACGCGATTGACGCTGCTGGCGCAAGCCATTGCAGACGTTTCGCACACTTAACCGAAGAAATGCAAAGCCCAATGTGGGAGGGGGCTTGCTCCCGATAGCAATGGATCAGTCGCCAAATACAGTGACTGACACTGCGCGATCGCGAGCAAGCCCGCTCCCACTTGTTGGGCCGAGCCAGGCCTTAACCCGCGACCATCTCCGATTTCAGCTGCGCCTCTTTGGCCTGCGCATCCGCCAACCGATACAACTCGATATGCCCATCCCAGTGTTCGATCAACGCCGAGCACGACTCCACCCAATCCCCGCAGTTGAGGTAATCCACCTCGCCCACCTTGCGAATCTCCGCATGGTGAATATGCCCGCACACCACCCCATGCAATTCGCGCCGGGTCACTTCATGGGCGATGGCTTCTTCGAAATCGCTGATAAAGCTCACCGCCGTCTTCACCTTGTGCTTCAGATACGCCGACAGCGACCAGTAACCGTAGCCATACCGCGCACGCCAGTGATTCAACCAACGGTTCAACGTCAGGGTGAACTCGTAGGCCGAGTCGCCGAGGAACGCCAGCCAGCGGTGATAGCGCGTGATCACATCGAACTGGTCGCCGTGGATCACCAGGAGGTGGCGGCCATCGGCGGTGACATGGATGGCTTCGTCCACCAACTGGATGTTGCCCAGGATCAGCTTGGAGTAGCGACGCAGGAACTCGTCGTGGTTGCCGGTGACATAGATCACCTCGGTGCCGCGCTTGGCCATGGTCAACAGGCGGCGGATCACGTTGGTATGGGCCTGGGGCCAATACATGCCGCCGCGCAGCTTCCAGCCGTCGATGATATCGCCCACCAGGTACACCTTGTCGGCGTGGTAGCCCTTGAGAAATTGCGCCAAGTGTTCGGCCTGGCAATCCCGAGTGCCCAGATGTACATCGGAAATCCACAGGGTACGAACCCGTTGCTTGCGGCTGGGTGTAGCGAATTCGGCACGGGTCATGGGCATCCCTCGACGGTGTTTTCGCGAGCTTGCGCCCTGGCGATTAATAGCCCATGACAGCTGTGCGTCAGTCTGATGACAGCGCCCGCCGACGGCGAAGCGTTGTAGACTGGCAACCTGCTGCCCAGGAGACCGCGATGAGAGCGTCCCTCACGCTACGCCACTACATCGAAGCACCCATTGCCCACAGCCATGACCATGCGCAGTTGGTCTTCGGCCTGTCCGGGCACCTGGACCTTGAAGTGGAGGGGCGCGGCAGCCAGGTCCGCGAGAGCAGCGTGATGGTGTTGCCCTTCTCGGCCCACCACACCTGCGGCAGTCGCGATGGCAGCCGATGCCTGGTGCTGGACGTGCCCACCGAACACTGGGTGCTGCAATCGTTGGGCGAGCATGCCGATGCCAGCCGCCGCCTGCTCGACCAACCGGCGCGTCTGGCCCTGGATTCGCGGCAAAGCCAGTTGGTGCAATGGCTGGCGCACAGCCCGGTGGACGACCCGCTGATCGTCCAGCAAGGCGCGGTACTGCTGCTGGCCAGCCTCAATCATCCGCTGCCCCCCAGCGTGCCGGGCCGCCGCCTGCCCTATGCCGCGTTCAATGCACATATCGAACGGCACGCCGCCCATCCTCTGCAAGTCGCGGACCTGGCACGCCTCGCCGACCTGTCGGTAGCGCGCCTGCATGCCCGTTTCATCGCCGAGTGCGGGCAGACGCCCATGGACTTCATCCGCAGTCGCCGCCTGCATAAGGCCTTGGGCCTGTTAAGGGAAACGCCGTTGCCCATCGGCGAAATTGCCGAGCGCGTCGGCTATGCCTCGCAAAGCGCGTTTGCGGCAGCGATGCTGCGCGAATTCGGCGCCGCGCCCAGCGCGCTGCGGCGCACCACAAAATAGCGAGTCCTGCGCTAAAAATCGCCAGTCGGGCGACAGACACTCACGCCCCCAACCTCTAGACTGCGCGCCTGTCACCCCGTTGGTTCAAGGATCCCAATGACTCCCCGCTCAGCCCTCGGCGCCCTGCATATCGGCGCATTGATGTTTGGCCTCACCGGCGTATTCGGCAAACTGGCGGCCGCCTCGCCGACCATCATCGTGTTCGGTCGCGCCGCGTTTGCGGTGATTGCCCTGGCGATCTTTGCGCGGTTCGCCAGCAATGCGCCGTGGAAACAGCTGCAGATGCGCGACTGGCGCCGGCTGCTGATCAGCGGTGTATTGCTGGCGGCGCACTGGGTAACGTTCTTCATCGCGGTCAAAGTCGCCGGCGTGGCCGTCGCCACCCTGGGGTTTACCGCGTTCCCGGCGTTTACCGTGATCCTCGAAGGCTTGATCTTCCGCGAGCGCATCCGCGCCAACGAAGTGCTGCTGGTGGCCCTGGTCACGGTGGGCCTGGTGCTGGTGACACCGGACTTCAACCTCGCCAGCCAAGCCACGGGCGGCCTGCTCTGGGGCATCGCCTCGGGGTTGCTGTTCTCCCTGCTGTCACTGAATAACCGCGCCAGCTCCGGCCGGGTTCCAGCGGTACAGGCGGCGCTGTGCCAGAACGTGGTGGTCGCGCTGTGCCTGCTGCCCGTGGCGGCGCCGGGGCTGGCGGATGTGCGCGCGCTCGACTGGCTGTGGATCGGCCTGCTCGGTGTGTTCTGTACCGGCCTGGCCCACAGCCTGTTTGTCGCCAGCCTCGCGGTGATCAAGGCCCGCACCGCCTCGGTGGTGTTCGCCATGGAACCGGTCTACGGCATCACCGTCGCCTGGCTGCTGTTTGCCGAAACCCCGACCTTGCGCATGCTGCTGGGCGGCGCGCTGATCATCGTCGCCATCGTGCTTTCCGGCCTGCTGGGCAGCGCCAGCCAGGCCAAACAGCCGGCTGCAACGGCCTGATCTATACTCTGCCCATCCGCAACAGTGTGTCGTCGTCGACGGATAAAGACTTCTCGACGACAGCCAGGGTGTTTAACGGTGCTGCAAGCGAGTGGTCACGCCATTAACGCTATGCAGGAGTTGCATCATGGAAACACTTATCAGCTTGCTGGTTCAGATCATCAGCGGTGCCGTCGGCGGTAATCTGGCGGGGATGACCAAGCAGAGCCTGGGCACCGGGCTCAATACCTTCCTCGGCGGTGTCGGCGGCCTGGTGCTGGGCCAGCTCGTCTCGGCGCTGACGGGCACATCCGGCGGCGAAGCCATGGATGTGGCGACGGTCGGCAGCAACATCGTCGGCGGTGGCGTCGGCGGCCTGGTGCTGACGTGGGTCGTCGGTTTCATCAAGAGCAAGATGGCCGCCAAGTAGGGGCGCATCGCCCGGTCACCGCCCCTGTGCGGCGGTGACCTTCACGCCTTGCGATCGTTGTGCCCCAGGTCGCGCTGCGGGTCGATCTGGTCGCGCACGCGCTGCTTGAGCACCTTGGCCTCCGGAAAGCCGCCATCGGCCTTGCGCTCCCAGATCTGCACACCGTCGCAGGTGATGCGAAAAGCGCCGCCGGTAGCCGGTTCCAGCGCCACTTTGCCCAGGTCGTCGGCAAAGGTACTCAACAGTTCCTGGGCCAACCATGCGGCGCGCAACAGCCACTGGCACTGGGTGCAATAGGTGATGACGATCTCGGGTTTATTCGGCGACATAATTTGACAGGTTCCTGGCGTAACGGGCTGGGAGGGTCGGGTGGCTATAATACCGGCCTTTATCGTCCAGCCCCGAGATTCATGATGCGCCGCCTGTTGTCCTGCCTGTTGCTGTGCCTGCTGCCCCTTCTTGCCGAGGCGGTTGAAACCCCACGCCCGAAAATCGGCCTGGTGCTGTCCGGCGGCGCCGCGCGCGGGCTGGCCCACATCGGCGTGCTCAAGGCCCTGGAGGAACAAGGGATTCATATCGATGCAATTGCCGGCACCAGCATGGGCGCGGTGATCGGCGGGTTGTACGCGTCGGGCTACAAGATTGATGAGCTGGAAAAGCTCGCACTGGGTATCGATTGGCAGCAGGCACTCTCCGATGCGCCACCCCGGGAGGACGTGCCGTTTCGCCGCAAGCAGGACGACCGGGACTTCCTGGTCAAGCAGAAACTCAGTTTCCGCGACGATGGCAGCCTCGGCCTGCCGCTGGGCGTCATCCAGGGCCAGAACCTCGCGCTGCTGCTGGAAAGCATGTTTGCCCACAGCAGCAACACGCGAAATTTCGACAAGCTGCCGATCCCCTTTCGCGCCGTCGCAACCGATATCACCACCGGCGAAAAAGTGGTGTTCAGCAAAGGCCATCTGCCCCAGGTGATCCGCGCCAGCATGTCGATCCCGGCCGTGTTCGCGCCAGTGGAACTCGACGGCCGACTGCTGGTGGACGGCGGCATGACCGATAACATCCCGCTGGACGTGGCGCGGGAGATGGGCGTCGACATCGCCATCGTGGTGGACATCGGCACGCCGCTGCGCTCGCGCAAGCAACTGGCCACGGTGGTGGACGTGCTCAACCAGTCCATCACCCTGATGACCCGGCGCAATTCCGAAGAACAACTCAAGGCCCTGCACCCCAAGGATGTGCTGATCCAGCCGCCTCTGGCCGCCTACGGCGTCACCGACTTCGGCCGCGCCAAGGACATGATCGACGCCGGCTACCGCGCCACCCGCGCCCTCGATGTGCGCCTGGCCCACCTGCGTCCCGCCGAGCCGATCGACCCGGAACTGGTGGCCGCGCGCGCGCCGGGCGAACGGACTCCGATCATCACTGCGATCAGCGTGGAGAACGACTCGAAAGTCAGCGACGACGTGATCCGCTATTACATCCACCAAGCCCTCGGCGAGCCGCTGAACCTGAGCCGCCTGCAAGTGGACATGGGCACCTTGTATGGCCTGGATTACTTTGAACAGGTGCAATACCGCGTGGTGAAAAAAGGCCACGACAACACCCTGGTGATCAGCGCACGCGGCAAACGCAGCGGCACCGACTACCTGCGCCTGGGCCTGAACCTGTCGGACGACATGCGTGGCGACAGCGCCTTCAACCTCGGCGCCAGCTACCGCATGAATGGCATCAACCGCCTCGGCGCGGAATGGCTGACGCGGGTGCAGATCGGCGATCGGCAAGAGCTGTACAGCGAGTTCTACCAACCGATGGACACCGGCTCGCGCTATTTCGTCGCCCCTTACCTCAAGGCCCAGGCGCAGAATGTCGAACTGATTCTGGACAACGACCCCATCTCCGAATACCGCCTGGAACGCTACGGTTTCGGCCTGAACGTCGGGCGCCAGATCGGCAACAGTGGCGAGCTGCGTTTCGGCGTCGGCGAAGCCTGGGGCAAGGCGGATGTACGCATCGGCGACCGCGACCTGCCAAGCGTGAGCTTCAGCGAAGGCTTCTACGAACTGAAGTACTCCTTCGACTCCCTGGACAACGTGTACTTCCCCCACACCGGCGAAGACATCGGCCTGGCTTGGCGCGAATTCGAACCGGGGCTGGGGTCCGATCAACGCTACCGGCAATGGGAATTCAAGCTGGACAAGGCCATGAGCCACGGCCCGGACACACTCGTACTGGGCGGCCGCTACGGACGCACCATGGACAATACGGACGTGGTGATATCCAGCTTCCTACTGGGCGGCGCACGGCAGCTGTCGGGCTTCCGCCAGGACGCGATCTCGGGGCAGAACGTCAGCTTGATGCGCGCCGTGTACTACCGCCGCCTGACGCCGCGCTCATACTTGCCGTTGGATTTCCCGCTGTACCTGGGCGCGTCGCTGGAACGCGGAAGAGCGTGGAACAACGACAATGAGTTCGACAGCGGTTATATCAACGCCGCGAGTATTTTCCTGGGCTTCGACACACCGTTGGGGCCGCTGAATTTCAGCTACGGGTTCAACGATGACAATCAGCAGGCGGTGTACCTGAACCTCGGCCAGACCTTCTGAAACGCTGACCGTAAAAACCAAGATGGGAGCTGGCTGGCTTGCGATGGCGGTATTTCAGTCGCCAGATCAATTGACTGAATGTCCGTTATCGCAGGCAAGCCAACTCCCACCTATTCGATCTCTGTTGCGCCTGACGTCAGGACTTTTCCAGATTCGCCAGAATGTGCCCGTGCACGCGCATGCACACCCGCAGGTCCTCTTCATTCACGCCCACGAACAACTCATGGCGTAATGCAGTGGCGATGGTTTCAATCTGCTCGATCAACGGTCGGGCGCTGTCACACAGCAGGATGCGCTTGGCGCGCCGGTCTTCCACCACCGCCTGGCGCTGCACCAGCCCTTGGCTTTCCAGGCTGTCGAGCAAGCGTGCCAGTGTCGGCCCTTCGACGCCGACACTTTGTGCCAACTCACGCTGCGTCGGCGCTTCTTCGAAACGCGCCAAGTGCAGCAGCACCAGCCAGCGTGCCTGAGACAAGCCCAGCCCCGCCAAACGGCGATCCAGTTCGGCGCGCCAACCTCGGGACATTTGCGCCAACTGCATGCCAAAACGGTGTTGATCGGTTAACGGCATAAAAAACTCATGGTTTAGACTGAAAACAAAGTATGACTAATTATTAGTCAGCTAAGCATGAGCCATGTCAGTAGGCAAGCGCTCGTCTGTACTGATTCGTTTCATCGTCGCAATTGGCACACTAAATTTCGAACTCAGACTGCAACGCGGCACGCACACAGTACAAAACACCCTCGGGAACCCGCCCCGTGAACAGCGGTGCAATCTCCGCAACTGGTGGCAGTTCGCCTTCACCGTCCAGGAAGGCATCCTGGATTTCACCGAGCAAATCTTCTGGCAAATCAAGGGCCTGCTCTAACGACAACTGTTGCTTACCGATGGATTCGGCCAGCAGCGTGTAGACGTTTTTTTCCGAGCATTGCAACTGGCCAGCGATCTGGATCGGGGTCATGCCGGCCCGCGCCAGGCTGATCAATTCGTGGCGAATATCGGCAATTTCCTTCGGCGCTTCGGCCTGGCCGCCGAGCACTTCGAGGAAGGCCTGGCCATAACGTTCCAGCTTGCGTGCGCCCACGCCACTGACCCGGCCCATTTCGGCCAGGGTGGTCGGCTGCTCGCGCAACATCTCCAGCAAGGTCGAGTCGGGGAAAATAACGTAAGGCGGCACGCTGTGTTCCTGCGCCAGTTTGCGCCGCAGGGCGCGCAAGGCTTCCCACTGTTCACGCTCCTCGAAGCGCACCAGTTGGCTGGCCTGGCTGGTACTGCTCTTGGCGGTGGTCTGCGGCTTGAGGTCGCGGCGCAGTTCCAGGCTCACTTCCCCCTTGAGCAACGGCCGGCAACTGTCGTTCAGGCGCAGGCCGCCGTAGCCTTCGATGTCGATGTCCACCAGGCCGCGCGCGACCATCTGGCGGAACAGCGATCGCCATTCGCCTTCGGCACGGGCCTTGCCGACGCCGTAGACCGAGAGTTTCTCGTGGCCGAAGCTGCGCACCTTCTCGTTGTCCTTGCCCAGCAACACATCCACCAGATGGCCGACGCCATAACGCTGGCCGGTGCGGTAGATGGCAGACAAACCCTGGCGCGCCGGTTCAGTGGCATCCCAGGTTTGCACGCCGTCGACACAGTTGTCGCAATGGCCGCAGGGTTCGGGCATGTCTTCGTCGAAATACGCCAGCAAGGTCTGGCGGCGGCAACGCGTCTCTTCGCAGAGTGACAGCATGGCGTCGAGCTTGTGCTGTTCCAGGCGTTTGTGGCGCTCGTCACCTTCGGAGTTCTGCAGCATTTGCTTGAGCATCACCACGTCTTGCAGGCCGTAGACCATCCACGCATCGGCCGGCAGGCCATCACGCCCGGCGCGCCCGGTTTCCTGGTAATACGCCTCGAGGGACTTGGGTAGATCCATATGGGCCACGAAGCGCACGTTGGACTTGTCGATGCCCATGCCGAACGCGATGGTTGCCACCATGATCAGGCCTTCCTCGTTGAGGAAGCGCTTCTGATGATAGGCACGCAAGTCGTTGGGCAAGCCTGCATGGTAGGGCAGCGCCGGATAACCCTGCTCGCACAGGAAGGCGGCCACTTCGTCGACCTTCTTGCGCGACAGGCAATAGACGATGCCCGCATCGCTGCGCCGCTCGGACAGGAACGCCAGCAACTGCTTGCGCGGCTGCTCCTTGGGCACGATGCGATAGAAAATATTCGGCCGGTCAAAGCTCGACAGGAAGCGCTCGGCGTTCTGCAAATGCAGACGCTCGACGATTTCTTCGCGAGTGCGCTTGTCGGCGGTGGCGGTCAGGGCGATACGCGGGACGTCGGGGAACAGTTCCGCCAACTGCCCCAACTGCAAATATTCGCGACGGAAATCATGCCCCCATTGCGATACGCAGTGCGCTTCATCGATGGCGAACAGGGCGATTTCCAGGCTCTGCAAGAAGGCCAGCATGCGCGGCTGCACCAGGCGCTCGGGGGCCAGGTAAAGCATTTTCACTTCGCCGCGCTTGATACGCGCGGCCAGGTCGCGCTGCTGTTCGGCGCTGAGCGTGGAGTTCAATGCGGCGGCAGCAACGCCGAGTTCCTCAAGGGTCGCCACCTGATCGTCCATCAGCGCGATCAACGGCGACACCACCACGGCAAGGCCGTTACGCAGCAACGCCGGCACCTGGAAACACAACGACTTGCCACCGCCGGTCGGCATCAGGACGAGGGCATCACCGCCATTGGCCACGCGCTCAATGATCGCACCCTGGCGGCCACGAAAACTGTCGTAGCCGAAGATGTCCTTGAGGACGCGTTGAGCCTGCTCGAGCATGTAAAACTCCAAATATCGCCGAAATCCCTCCATACAGGCTGGCCGAAAAAGCGCGTATCTACGGAAAATAATCCGTAAGCGAAGTTTTCTCGGGTTGGCGCTGGCCTGCAGGGGGCATCACAAAACGCGGCAGTATACCCGAGCGTCGGCCGGCAAAGGGCGCGGCTGACGAACAGCGGCCGCTATCTAAAACCGGCCAAATATGCAGTGTGGCTGGCCTGGGCGCTCAAGAAAGCCTAGAATTCAGCATCGTTTATTCCCAAGGTAGTCCTTCAATGTCCTTCGCTGAGCAACTAACCCGCCTGCAAGCCTTCCTCGACGCCGATGAGCTGCATGACGAGGCGCTGGACTACGTGGCCGCCCACGGCTACCTGACCGCCCTGTCGATTTCTTCCGACATCGTGCCGGACCGTGAGTGGATCGACGCCTTGTTCGCCGAAGAGCCTCATTACGCTGACGCCGCCCAGCGCGAAGAGATCGAAGCCACCCTGCTCGCCCTCAAGGCCCACATCGGTCGCCAACTGGCCTCCGACGAGGAATTCGAGCTGCCGTGCGACCTCGACCTGGGCGAAGAGCCGGACGACTCCGACCTGCGCGGCTGGTGCATCGGCTTCATGGAAGGTGTGTTCCTGCGCGAAGCCGCCTGGTTCGAAACCGCCGAAGAAGAAGTCAGCGAAATGCTGCTGCCGATCATGGTCGGTTCGGGCCTGTTCGACGACCAGCCGGAGTTCTCCGACATCGCCGCCGACGCCAATCTGATGGACGACATGATCGTACAGATCCCGGAAGCCCTGACCGCCCTGTACCTGCTGTGCAACGCCCCCGACGAAAAACCGGCGCTCCTCAAGCCGCGTCACCACTGAGTCGCACGCCCGTGATCGCCATGGGCAAGCGCTCGCCGCTCCTGCGTTACGCACTGCTGGCCATCGGCTGGCTGAGCGTAGCGCTGGGGGTGATCGGCATCTTCCTGCCGGTATTGCCCACCACCCCCTTCCTGCTTCTTGCCGCCGCCTGCTTCGCGCGCAGCTCCCCGCGTTTCTACGCCTGGCTGGTGGAACACCCGCGCCTGGGCCCATGGATTCGCGACTACCTGGACGGCAATGGCATCCCGTTCAAGGGTAAGGTCTACGCTATCGGCCTGATGTGGCTGAGTATCGGTTTTTCCTGCTACCTGGTGCCTCTGCCGTGGGCCCGCGGCTTCATGCTGACCAGCGCGGTGCTGGTGACGATCTACATCCTGCGCCAGAAAACCCTGCCGCCGCGCTGAGCCTCTTTAACACCGTGCCCTGCGACATTAGTGCTCACAAGACCTTGGTCGACACTGACTAATCCCCAGGCATCATGCGAGACTGTCCAACCGGGCCCGAAATGCCTGGGCGTGTTTCTGTCCGGAGTTACCATGACGCTGTCCAGCGGGCTGATCGCCGCCGTTGCCTTGGCCTATATGGCCATTATGTTTTCCATCGCCTTTTACGGTGACCGCCGCCATGCGCCGTTGCCGCCGCGCATGCGTGCCTGGGTGTACAGCCTGTCGCTGGCCGTTTATTGCACCAGTTGGACCTTCTTCGGCGCCGTAGGCCAGGCGGCCGAACAACTGTGGGCGTTTATACCTATCTACCTGGGACCGGTGCTGTTACTGGTATTCGCCCCCTGGGTCCTGCAAAAGATGATTCTGATCAGCAAGCAGGAAAACATCACCTCCATCGCTGACTTTATCGCCGCACGCTACGGCAAATCCCAGTCGTTGGCGGTGGTGGTCGCGCTGATCTGCATGGTCGGCGTGTTGCCTTACATCGCCCTGCAACTGAAGGGCATCGTACTCGGGGTGAACCTGCTGATCGGTGCCGGCGCGGATGCCACCGGCACCCGCGCCCAGGACACGGCGCTGATCGTATCGCTGGTGCTGGCGCTGTTCACCATTGTCTTCGGTACGCGCAACCTCGACGCCACCGAACACCACCGCGGCATGGTGCTGGCGATTGCCTTCGAGTCGCTGGTCAAGCTGTTCGCGTTTCTCGCGGTCGGCGTGTTTGTGACCTACGGCCTCTACGACGGTTTCGACGACTTGTTCAGCCAGGCGATGCTGGCACCACGCCTGGAGGAATACTGGAACGAAACCGTCAACTGGCCCACGATGGTGGTACAGACCGGCGTCGCGATGATGGCGATCATCTGCCTGCCCCGGCAGTTTCACGTCACCGTCGTGGAAAACATCGACCCCCAGGATTTGCGCCTGGCCAAATGGGTTTTCCCTGCGTACTTGATCCTCGCCGCGCTGTTTGTCGTACCGATCGCCCTCGGCGGCAAAATGCTCTTGCCCGGCTCGGTGCTGCCCGATTCCTACGTGATCAGCCTGCCCTTGGCCGAGGCCCATCCGGTCCTCGCCCTGCTGGCGTTCATTGGCGGCGCGTCGGCCGCCACCGGCATGGTGATTGTGGCGAGCATCGCGTTGTCGACCATGGTGTCCAACGACATGCTGCTGCCTTGGCTGTTGCGCCGCTCCAGCGCGGAACGGCCGTTTGAAGTGTTCCGCCACTGGATGCTCTCGGTACGCCGCGTCAGCATTGTGCTCATCCTGCTGCTGGCGTATGTCAGCTACCGATTGCTCGGCTCCAGCGCGAGCCTGGCGACGATCGGCCAGATTGCCTTCGCCGCGGTGACCCAACTGGCACCTGCCATGCTCGGCGCGCTGTATTGGAAACAGGCGAATCGACGCGGCGTGTTTGCCGGCTTGGCGGCAGGCACGTTCCTGTGGTTCTACACCTTGGTCCTACCGGTTACCGCGAAAAGCCTGGGCTGGTCGCTCAGCCTTTTCCCCGGCCTGACCTGGTTGCATTCCCACCCGCTTGGCTTGCCCCTCACGTCGCTGACCCTGGGCACCGTGTTCTCCCTGGCGGGCAACTTCACACTGTTCGTCTGGGTCTCGATGCTTTCGCGTACCCGGGTGTCCGAACACTGGCAGGCCGGGCGCTTCATCGGCCAGGAAACCAGCCAACGCGCCAGCACTCGCTCCATGTTGTCGGTCCAGATCAGCGACCTGCTGAGCCTGGCCGCGCGCTTTGTCGGCGAAGAACGCGCGCAGCAGAGCTTTATCCGCTTCGCCTATCGCCAGGGCAAAGGCTTCAACCCCAACCAGAATGCCGATAACGATTGGATCGCGCATACCGAACGCCTGCTGGCGGGTGTACTCGGCGCCTCTTCGACTCGCGCAGTCGTAAAGGCCGCGATTGAAGGTCGGGACATGCTGCTGGAGGACGTAGTACGGATCGCCGACGAAGCCTCCGAAGTGCTGCAATTCAATCGGGCCCTGCTGCAAGGCGCCATCGAAAACATCACCCAGGGCATCAGCGTGGTGGATCAGTCCCTCAAGCTGGTGGCGTGGAACCGCCGTTACCTGGAGCTGTTCAACTACCCCGAGGGATTGATCAGCGTCGGCCGGCCGATTGCCGACATCATTCGCTATAACGCCGAGCGCGGCTTGTGCGGACCGGGTGAGGCCGAAGTGCATGTGGCGCGACGTCTGCACTGGATGCGCCAAGGCCGCGCGCACACCTCCGAACGCCTGTTCCCGAATGGACGGGTGATTGAACTGATCGGCAACCCGATGCCCGGCGGCGGTTTCGTCATGAGCTTCACCGACATCACCGCGTTCCGCGAGGCCGAACACGCACTGACCGAGGCGAACGAGGGCTTGGAACGACGGGTCACCGAGCGGACACACGAGCTGTCGCAGCTCAACGTGGCGCTCACCGATGCCAAGGGCGTGGCCGAGTCCGCGAACCAATCGAAGACGCGCTTTCTCGCAGCGGTCAGCCATGACCTGATGCAACCGCTGAACGCTGCACGCCTGTTCTCCGCCGCCCTCTCCCACCAGAACGACGGCCTGTCGAACGAAGCCCGGCAACTGGTGCAACACCTCGACAGCTCGCTACGTTCCGCCGAAGACCTGATCAGCGACCTGCTGGACATCTCGCGCCTGGAAAACGGCAAGATCAACCCGCAACGCCAGCCGTTCGTGCTCAACGAACTGTTCGACACCCTCGGCGCCGAATTCAAGGCGCTCGCCCAGGAACAAGGCCTGCGCTTCCGCTTGCGCGGCAGTCATTTGCGCGTGGACAGTGACATCAAGTTGCTGCGCCGGATTTTGCAGAACTTTCTGACGAATGCTTTCCGCTATGCCGACGGCCCAGTGCTGCTGGGTGTACGCCGACACCAGGGCGAGTTGAGCCTGGAAGTCTGGGATCGCGGCCCCGGCATTCCGCAGGATAAACAGAAGGTGATTTTCGAGGAGTTCAAACGTCTGGACAGCCACCAGACCCGCGCTGAAAAGGGCCTCGGCCTGGGCCTGGCGATTGCCGATGGCCTGTGTCGCGTATTGGACCATCGCCTGAGCGTGCGCTCATGGCCGGGCAAGGGCAGCGTATTCAGCGTGCGCGTGCCGCTGGCTCGCAACCAGACCAGCACACCGGTCAAGACCGCGCAGGAAACCGGTCTGCCCCTGAGCGGCGCGCGGGTGCTGTGTGTGGATAACGAAGAAAGCATCCTGATAGGCATGCGCAGCCTGCTGACGCGCTGGGGCTGCGAAGTATGGACCGCCACCGACCAGGCACAGTGCGCGGCGCTGCTGGCCGACGGCGTGCGCCCACAACTGGCGCTGGTGGATTACCACCTGGACCACGGCGAAACCGGCACGGAGTTGATGGGCTGGCTACGCACACAGTTGGCGGAGCCGATTCCCGGCGTGGTCATCAGCGCCGACGGTCGTCCGGAGATGGTGGCGCAAGTGCATGCGGCGGGGCTGGATTATCTGGCCAAACCGGTGAAGCCGGCGGCGTTGCGCGCCTTGCTCAGCCGGCATCTGCCCCTTTGATCAGCCACCTATTCGGGCAGGTGCGCCACCCCGTCGGAGTCGGTCATTGCCCGCTCCAGCAGGTCGGCGGGCAAGCTTTTGCTGGCGCGGGCGCCGAGCAACCTTAACTGTTCGGTGCGGCTGACCAGATTACCGCGACCATCTGTCAGCTTATTCCGCGCTGCGCTGTAAGCCTTATCCAATTGCTGCAGACGGTTACCCACTTCATCCAGGTCCTGGATAAACAGCACGAACTTGTCGTACAGCCAGCCGGCGCGCTCCGCGATTTCCCGGGCGTTCTGGCTCTGGCGTTCCTGCTTCCACAGGCTGTCGATGACCCGCAGGGTGGCGAGCAAGGTGGTGGGGCTGACGATGACGATATGACGGTCGAAGGCTTCCTGGAACAGGTTGGGCTCAGCCTGCAAGGCCGCCGAAAAAGCGGCTTCAATCGGCACGAACAGCAACACGAAATCCAGGCTGTGCAAGCCCTCCAGGCGTTTGTAGTCTTTACCGGCCAAGCCTTTGACGTGATTGCGCAGAGACAGCACATGCTGTTTGAGCGCCGCCTGGCCGATCACCTCGTCGTCCGCCGCCACGTACTGCTGATAGGCCGTCAGGCTGACCTTGGAGTCCACCACCACCTGTTTGTCACCGGGCAACATGATCAGCACGTCCGGCTGGAAGCGCTCACCGTCCGGACCTTTCAGGCTGACCTGGGTCTGGTACTCGCGGCCCTTCTCCAGGCCGGCGTGTTCCAGCACGCGCTCAAGGATCAGTTCACCCCAGTTGCCCTGGGTTTTCTGGCCTTTCAGCGCACGGGTCAAATTCGTGGCTTCGTCCGACAGACGCAGGTTCAGTTGCTGCAGGCGTTCAAGCTCCTTGCCCAGGGAAAAGCGTTCGCGGGCTTCATTCTGATAGCTTTCTTCGACACGCTTTTCGAAGGACTGGATGCGTTCTTTCAAGGGATCGAGCAACTGTCCGAGGCGCTCCTGACTGGTTTCGGCGAAGCGCTGTTCGCGCTCGTCGAAAATCTTCCCGGCCAGCTCGGCGAACTGCGCCCGCAATTCGTCCCGCGAGCCCTGCAGGTCGGCGAGGCGTTGCTGATGGCTGTCCTGTTGCTCGCGCAGCTCCGCACGCAAGGCCGCCGACAACGCGTCAAGGCGACGCAGTTCGGCTTCCTTGGCGCTGCGGTCGAGGTTCCAGGCGTGGGCGGCGTCGCGGGCATTGTCGCGATCGATCTGCAGCAATTCGACTTCGCGGCGCACGGCGGCCAGGTCTGCCTGCTTGGCGGCGTTGGCCTGGCTGAGGTCGCTGATTTCGTCACGGCTGGCGTCCAGTTGGGCCGCCAACCCTTCCTGGGCCAGTTGCGCGGTGGTCAGGCGCTCTTCAAGCAATTCCCAGCCGGCCATGCGCGCGGCCAGACGGCGCTGAAGCTGCCAGCACACGGCCAATAACGGCACTGCCGCGCCAGCAAGTCCCAGGGCAATACTGGTCCAGTCAAAAGCCATAGCCATGTCTGCCATCACCGAAAAAGAGCAAGGTTAACCAAGCAAGGGGGTTGAGGACAGCTCAGTCTTCGACCTGGCCTAATTCACGCTGGGCGCGGCGGTCACCGGCACGGGCAGCCAGGCGCAGCAGGTCGTGGCCGATGCGGCGGTCGCGGGCATTGTCGCATTCGCGGCACATCAATTGGCCGAGCCGGCTTTGCGCTGCGACCACGCCATCACGGGCCGGCTGTTTGAGCAAGCGCCCGGCAAAATGTTTGATGTTGGTGCTGTGACCAAGACGCGGGCTGTCGAGCAACCACAAGGCCACTTTCAAGGAGAAACGTTTGGGTGGGGTAACAACCGGAGGGGTGTCGGTAACAGAAGATGATACTGAGCGAAACTTCATAAAGCACTGCGGGACAGAACGGAAGGCGCGCCACTCTACTCTTTTTTTCGTACAGGTAAAGCCGAAAAAACCCTGCACGCCCGTGCTAGAGCAAGCGCTCGGGACAATCCACAGAAGCTGTGGATAACTCAGTGGACAACCCACCTTTAACTCGCGCAAAGCCCCATGGAATGGGGGCCGCAGTCAAACTGACGATTTTTTCACCAATAAAAAAAAGCGATATTTTTCATTGACTTAAATTTTCATTACAGGCAAATGGGGCCCGATGGAAACACTTGACAGAACGGTGACACATACCGTGAACAATGTGTACAAGTCCCTTTGCTCCGGTTATATCGCCAAGGTTTTTTGATCCGACATGGCTTGAATATGTTACTGGCACGGCCAGGCAGGGACTTTTCAAATTCAATGCGGGTCGCCACACTGCCGCACCTACAACGCAACCATGTACGGGTCGATGAAAGGAATTCTGTTATTCACCGTGTTGCTGCTGGCCATTTGCGCGACCTCCCTGGGAATCAACGCCGCTCTGCCTTCGCCGGACGGCGCATTGTTTGCGATCGCGATCCTGCTCTCCGCCGCGTTCACCGCCGCCAGCCTGTGCATCGAGTTGGGCGAGGGCCGGATCAATGACATGGGCGATGTCATGAAAATGATCGAGACCGGCCAGTCCCTGCGCCTGACCCTGGCCGCGTATGCGCTGGGCTGCTCGCTGGCGGCAGCCGTCACGGTGCTGGTGTATCACGGGGTGCTGGAGGGCTGACTGAAGTTTTTTTACCGATACGCTTCCATTCCCCGCTTCGATCCGTTACTATCCGCGGCGTTAGTACCAAGCTGAAAGTCAATTCTGGTCGAACAACTCCCCTGAACAACACGGGATCGACCACCTTGATGGTTTCCAGGTATCACTTGCGACGACACAGCCTTTGAACAAGCAAAGGGTGTCGCGAAGTCTCAATACTCTGACCGAACCAACCTGCCAATTGATCAGGATCTTCACCCCGGGCCCAGAACCTTAGCCCCTGTTGTGTTGCCTGCCCTCCTAAGTACCTACCTGCCAGCCCAAGCGCGCCTAAACTATTAGCGCTTCAAACTGGCTGCTTTGTTCCAGTCGGGTTCTTCGTTCGATCAATAGTGATCGACGTCACTGGAACGTTTTAACGTTGCGCGGTTCTTAACCGTGTCATTTGTAGGAACACCCATAATATGTCCACTCAAATCCATACTCAGGACGCCATTCGCGCCCTCACCAACGCTTTTGCACCAATGAACTGCCTGATCATGGCCGCTCGCAAAGGCTGCTTCAGCTTCACCCTGGTCAACGAACACGGCATCGCTCGTCACAGCGAACGCCTGTACCCCGATCAATACTCCAGCGCAGAGCCGCTGCAGGCCGTGATCGAGCGTACCCGTCAGGCACTGATTGCCTGATCGACCGAAGTTGCTGAAACCCAAAAACCCTGTTTAACAAGCAGGGTTTTTTATTGCCCGGTATTCAGGTTTTGAATATTTGCACTCAGCACGAATAGATATAAACGTTATAACTGAATAAAGAAGATGTTTTTAAAACAGTCCTTTACACCACGAATATGACACTACACTTCAACTCAAGCGGCATGATCCGCTTCCGACGGGCCTGAGATCCGATCCACCGCTGCCAAGCCCCCACCCGCTCAGGCTTCGTCGACCACTTTCACGGATAGAGGCGAGTATGGGTATCGCTGCCAGCGAATTGTGTCGTTATGTGATCAGGCCGACGCTTGTTTACCTCGGGCGCCACGACCAGACCGCTGAATCCCTGCTGCTGGGTATTGCCGCCAGCCAGTCGGAACTTGGCTCCGCCTTGCACGACCGTCGCGGCCACGGCCTCTACAGCATCTCCGACCAGCGTCACCGCGCCTTATGGGACACCTACCTGGCGCTGGACCCCGAACGCGCCAGCCTGGTACGCGGCTTGGCCAGCCAGCACGCCTTCCTTGGCGCGCCCCAGCTTGAGCTGACCGTCAACCTGCGTTATGCCACCGCCATCGCCTGGTTACTGGTGGAACAACAGCGCCCCGCCTTGCCCGAACCGGGTGACATATTGGCCATGGCGCGTATCTGGAAAGAAATATTTCACCCTCAAGGCCGTCTTCGCGATTTCACCCACGCCTGGAAAACCTGTGTTTCATCCATGAATCAGGTGACCTGCTGATCGGGCAATTTACAAAATCCGGTAAAATGCGGCGATTTTGGTAGGATTGTCCTACAAAACGGCTCTATCTCCTGTGTTACAGCCTATAGCGCGATGTGTAATTTGTTGATACTTTCCGCTGCGGTGATCACACGGAGTTCTAATAATGAAAAAAGTAATGCTCAAGACCACACTTAGCCTCGCCGTTGCCATGGCCTCTTCCCACGTCTTCGCAAGTGGCTTTGCCCTTAACGAACAAGACGTCGCCGGGATGGGTACGGGCTTCGCAGGACGCTCTTCTACCGCCGAAAACGCAAGCACTGTCTACGGTAACCCTGCTGGTATGGCTCGCCTGGAAGGCCAACAAATTACCGGTGGTTTCGCGGTGATCGATGCCTCCACCGATATCAAAGATGCCGGCGGCCGTTCCAGCGGGACCAACAAAGGCGACATGGTGCCTTTCACTGGCGTACCTTTCGGTTTCTACACCAACAAACTCAACGATCAATGGTCTATCGGCTTCGGTGTTTATGCACCGTTCGGCCTGAAAACCGACTACGAAAGTGGTTTCCAAGGTCGCGGGTTTGGTAGCAAGAGCGAAGTATCGGTCATCACCTTCCAACCGACTGTCAGCTACGCGTTCAATGATCGCGTGTCCATCGGTTTTGGTCCGACCATCAACCGTATCGACGGCACCCTGGAATCGCGGCCGAGCCTGGCTGGCCTGGGGATGCCAGGCGACAACAAAGTCAAAGTCAAAGGCGACGACACCGCCCTGGGCTTTAACGCCGGTATCCTGGTTCAAGCCACCGATACCACTCGCGTCGGCCTGACCTACCACTCGGCAGTGAAGTACAAACTCGAAGGCCACACCGACGTCACCAAAGCGTCCACGGTTCCATCACGAGTGCTGGCCAATAACCGCTACGACGCCTCATTGAAAGTCGACACGCCTGAATCCTGGGACCTGTCGGTGACTCAAGACCTCAGCGACGCCTGGAAACTGTATGCGGGTGCGACCTGGACTCGTTGGAGTCGCTTGAAAGACATCACCATCAAAAACGAAGGTGTGACAGCGGCTAGCGGAGGCGCATTGGCACCTGCGCTTGTCGGCACTATCACTGAACCGCAGAACTGGCACGACACCTGGGCTTACGCCTTGGGTACCTCGTATCAGGTCACCAAGCAGGTGGTACTGCGTACCGGCCTGTCCTTCGACCAGTCGCCAACCAACAACACCGATCGTTCGCCGCGCATTCCTACCGGTGACCGGACCATCTTCAGTGTTGGTATGGGTTACGCAGTGACGGAAGACCTGACCGTTGACGTGGCTTACTCCTACCTCAAGGAAGAGCCGGTCAAAGTCAACAAATCCAACGCACTGGGTTCCTACAGCTCCAAATACGAAAACAGCGCCAACGGTTTCGGCCTGGGCGTGACTTACAAGTTCTGACCTGCTTGCGCATAAAAAGCCCCGCTCTCCGGTCCCGCTCTCCGGTAAAGGAGGCGGGGCTTTTCAATGGGTAACGATCAGGGTTTCGACGCCAACGCTGCCTCTACCGCCTTGAGCAAGTCCGGACTGTCCGGCTTGGTCAGGCTGGAAAAATTGGCGATCACCTTGCCCTGGCGATCCACCACGTACTTGTAGAAATTCCACTTTGGCGCGCTGCTCTGCTGCGCCAGCACCTTGAACAGATGCACTGCGTCCGGCCCCTTGACCGCCTGCGGCTCGGTCATGGTGAAGGTGACGCCATAATTCACGTAGCAGACCTTGGCGGTTTCCTCGCCGGTCTTGGCTTCCTGCTTGAAGTCATCGGACGGCACACCAATCACTTCCAGCCCCTGGTCCTTATAGCGCTGGTACAGAGCCTCAAGGCCTTTGAATTGCGGCGCAAAGCCGCAGAAACTGGCGGTATTGACGATCACCAAAGGCTTGCCGGCAAAGCGCTGGCACAGGTCGATGGATTCCTTGGCGCGCAACTTGGGCAACTGCCCCTCCAGCAACGGCGGGCAACTGGCGGCCATCGCCGCACCGCTAAAAGCAGCCATCAGGACGGGTACTGCAAGCCAGCGCATCTGCATGTCGTGTGTCCTTCAAAATAGTCAGACCACGAACTTAACAGATCGACATACCCAGTTGCATCAACGCCAGCCCACCGCGCTGCCAGCCCCACCATGCCAGAAGCAGCAGCAGCGTTGCCGCCGCGGCCCCAACGAACCAATACCCATTGGAACTCATGCCGCCTCCATCTGCGTCTGCAACCGCGCCACCGGCCGCTCGCGCACCGGCCAGTTCAGAGCGGCGGCGAGCAGGCTCAAGAGAATCGCCACTTGCCAGATCAAATCGTAGTTGCCGGTTCGATCATAGACCACCCCGCCCAACCAGCCACCGAGGAACGAACCGAGCTGATGGAACAGGAACACGATCCCACCGAGCATCGAGAGGTTTCGCACACCAAACAGCGTGGCGACCGTGCCGTTGGTCAGCGGCACGGTGGACAGCCACAGGAAGCCCATCGCCATACCGAACAGGTAGGCCGTGACTTCAGTCACCGGCGCCCACAGGAACAGCACGATCACCACCGCGCGCAACAGATACAAAGCGGTCAGCAGGCGCGGCTTGGACATGCGCCCGCCGAGCCAGCCGGCGGTGTAGGTGCCGGCGATATTAAACAGGCCAATCAAGGCCAATACGGTGGTGCCGGTAGTCGCCGGTAAATGCTGATCGACCAGGTAGGCCGGCAGATGCACGCCGATAAACACCACTTGGAAACCGCAGACGAAAAAACCGAACGCCAGCAACCAGAACCCGGAGTGAGAACAGGCTTCCTTCAGTGCTTCACGCAAGGTTTGCTGGCCAGCCATCACAGGCAGCGGCCGATCCTTGAGCATGCTCACCAGCGGCAGAATCAGCGCCACCATCAAGCCCAACGCCAGCAGCGCCGCCGACCAGCCCAACCAACTGATCAAACCCAGGGTGCCCGGCACCATGGCGAACTGGCCGAAAGAACCGGCGGCGCTGGCAATGCCCATGGCGATGCTGCGTTTTTCCGGCGGCACCGCACGGCCGACCACGCCCAGGATCACCGAGAATGAAGTGCCGGACAGGCCGATACCAATCAACAAACCGGCGCTCAACGACAGTGACCAGGCCGAGTCGGACATGCCCATCAATACCAGGCCGACGGCGTACAACACCCCGCCAACCAGCACGGCCTTGCTCGCCCCAAAACGGTCGGCCAGGGCGCCGGTGAACGGCTGCGCCAGGCCCCAGATCAGGTTCTGCAGGGCGATAGCGAAGGCAAACGTCTCACGGCCCCAGCCGAACTCGGCGCTCATCGGTGCCAGGAACAGACCGAAGCCATGCCGCACACCCAGCGACAACGCCAGGATCAGCGCACTTCCCACAAGAATCCAGCCACTGGTGCGCCACATCGAAGTCATTTCTTATTCTCCATTTACGGGTATATACCCGCTTGTAGTCGAACAAACCCGCGCTCAGGCAAGTTCATCCAGCAAGGCCAACAGGGTTTCGCGTTTTTCCGCGCCCAGCCGATCAATCAATTTCTGCTGCGCCGCTTCCCACGCTGGCAACGCTGCGGCCAGTCGTTCTGCACCGGCTTCGGTCAACAGCACCAGGCGGTTGCGCAGATCGTCGCCTTCGACCAACCGCACCAGGCCTTCGCCTTCCAGCACGCGCAGGTTGCGCCCCAAGGTACTGCGATCCAGGCCCATGGCGTCGGCCAGGCTGGAAATGCTCGGTTGATCGAGACGCTGCAAATTGCACAGCAGAGAATACTGGGCAACGTTGATCCCGAAGCCGTCGAGAGCGCCGTCGTAATGCCTGCTGACGCCACGGGCGGCACGTCGCAGGTTGGTGCATAAACATTGGGAGGCAAGCATGGAACGTGTATATACCCGCGATTAAGGAAATGCAAGCAAGTGTTACAGCGCCAATCCGACCACAACTGCCACTTCCAGCAGCTCCAGCAGGGCGCCAGCGGTGTCCCCGGTGGTGCCGCCGAGACGCCTGACCATCAACTGACGCAAGCCGATAAAACACAGCGCCGCGAGCAGCACCGCGATCCCACCGCTGAAACCACCGATCAGCAGGCAGGCCAGGCCGCTGAGGATCAGCACCTGCTGGCCGACAATCCTTGGTAAGTGATCCGACAATGCCTGGCCCAATCCTCCGGCACGCACATAGCGCGTGGTGAGAAACAGCGCGAGCATCGACGCACGCCCGATCAGCGGCGCGAGGATCAGTGCCGCGCCGTTGTGCTGCTCGATCAGCGCCACCAGGGCGGTGAACTTGAGCAGCAATACCAGGCCGAGGGTGACCACGGCGATCGGCCCGCTGCGCGGGTCCTTCATGATGGTCAGGGTGCGTTCGCGATCGCCGAACCCACCGAGCCAGGCGTCGGCGCTGTCCGCCAGCCCGTCCAGGTGCAAGCCGCCGCTGAGCAACACCCAGGCCGTCAGTAACAACGCGGCGTGCAGCAACAACGGCGCGCCCGCCAACGCGAGGTTCAGGCCCCACAAGAGCAGGCCGAACAACAGGCCCACCAGCGGATAAAACAGCAGTGAGCGCCCCAGTTCCTGCGGTTGCGGCATGCCCGGCAGACGAATCGGCAGGCTGCTCAGGAACTGCAGGGCGATCCAGAACGGCAGCATGTTCAGCGCCCTTCCTTCAACGCGCCGTCGGCCGCAACCTGCAGGCTGAACAGTGCGCCATGGGCGACTTCGACATTCAGCAACTGCGCTCGGGGCAAACCGCGCGCCCGGGCCAGCAGCAGACGCATCACCCCACCGTGGCTGATCAACAACACACGCTGTCCGGCATAAGCCTGATGCAAGCGTGAGACCGCGCCGAGAACCCGATCGGAAAAGTCGCTGACACGTTCACCGTCAGGTGGCGTGAAGCTATAGGGGTCGGCCCAGAACGCGCCCAGCCCGTCGGCGTCGGTCTCCATCAACGCCGCCGCGCTCTGCCCTTCCCAGGCGCCGAAGTGCAATTCCTGCAGGGCCTTTTCCAGGCTAACCGGCACCTTGAGTGTTGCGCCCAGTTCTTGCGCGAACCGCGCACACCGTTGCAGCGGCGAACTGATCAATCGGTCCCATGGGCCCTGCCCGGCCACCGCAGCACGCATCTGCGCCCAGCCGTTTGCGGTGAGCGCATCGTCGAGGCTGCCGCGCAGGCCACCGCCCAATTCGGTTTCGCCGTGGCGCAACAGGTCCAGGTGCAAGGTCATGCCGGGCGGTCCGCCACGGCGGCTTCGGCGAATGTCGCCATCTGCCCGTGCAGCGCGCAGGCCAGGCGCAGCAGCGGCACCGCCAACGCCGCGCCGCTGCCTTCGCCGAGCCGCAGGCCGAGTTCGAGCAACGGTTGCGCGTCGAGGCAGTGCAGCACGTGGCGATGGCCAGGCTCGGCGCCGCGATGGCCGAACACCAGCCACTCCCGGCACGCCGGGTTCAGCCGCGTGGCGACCAACGCGGCAACGCTGCAGATAAAGCCGTCCACCAGCACCACGATGCCGTCCTGGGCGCAGGCCAGATAGGCACCGACCAACGCCGCGATCTCCAACCCGCCGAGGTTGAACAGGGTGTGCAGCGCATCACCGCGTTGCGCGGCATGCACCGCCAGTGCGCGTTCGATGACGGTGACTTTGCGGCTGACACCCCGGGCATCCAGGCCGGTACCCGGCCCGGTCAAATCGCTCACCGGGCAATCGAGCAAGGCACACGCCAACGCGCTGGCGGCGGTGGTGTTGCCGATCCCCATCTCGCCGCCGATAAACAGCTGTGCGCCGCTCGCCAACGCACGGCGCGCGCTGTCGCGACCGGCCTGCAGCGCCAGCCGCCCTTGCGCCTCGGTCATCGCCGGGCCGTTGACGAAGTTGGCGGTGCCCGCTGCGATATTCAAGTGACGCACGCCGGGCAGGTTCAGCGACGGCGTCACCGTGCCGAGGTCGATCACTTCCAACTGCGCCGCCAGTTGCTGCGCCAATACGCTGATGGCCGCACCGCCGGCGACAAAGTTATGCAGCATCTGCCCGGTGACTGCCTGGGGATACGCCGACACACCTTCGGCCACCACGCCGTGGTCGCCGGCAAAGATGGCGATCCACACCTGCTCCATCGCCGGTTTGACCCGGCCTTGCAGGCCGGCCAACTGCACCGCCAACGCTTCCAGGCGGCCGAGGGAGCCGGCCGGCTTGGTCAATTGCTGTTGGCGCGCCAAGGCGTGTTGATACGCCGAAGCGTCGCTGGCCTTGCACGGGTTGAGCCACCAGGTTTCCGTCATAACGCAGTACCTTTCAAAGTCAGGGGCAGGCCGGCAACGGTCAGGACAACGCGCTGACACCGTTCGGCCAAGGCTTGATGCAGCCAACCGGCTTCATCCACATAGCGGCGAGTCAATTCGCCCAGCGGCACGACACCCAAACCGGTCTCGTTGCTGACAAACAGGATTTCACCTGGCAATGAGGCCAGGCTTTCGAGCAATTGGTCACGCTCAAAAGCCAGGCGCTCGGGGTTATCGAGCAGCAGCAGATTGGTCAGCCAGAGCGTGAGGCAATCCACCAGCAGGCAGCGCTCGGGCGTGGCGTTTTCGCGCAGCACCCGTGCCAGTTCGATCGGTTCTTCGATCAGGCCCCAGTGATCCGGGCGGCGCTGGCGATGCAGGGCGACACGCTGGTTCATCTCACCGTCCAGCGGTTGGCTGGTGGCGATATAAATGACGGGCAACGCGCTGTCGCTGGCGAGTTTTTCCGCCAGGCGGCTCTTGCCGGAACGGGCGCCGCCGAGAATCAGTTGGAGCATGGGATGGCACCTCGGTATTCGAGCCGGGCTCGGTCAACGGTGGGAGCTGGCGTGCCAGCGATGCAGACACCTCGGTGTCTCAGGCAAGCCCTCAAATCCCACACAACCTGCGCAACAGCGCGGTATCCAGATGCTGTTCCACCAGGTCGGCCAACCGTTCGATGTCGCGCTCGCGCAGGGCGTGGTAATCGACCTCCTGCACCGCCTGCACACCGGCCCAGCGCAACAAGGCGCTGCACGCGGCCGGGGTTTCGAATACACCGTGCAGATAAGTCCCGAGGATTTGCCCGTCGGCGCTCTGGGCGCCGTCATGTCGGCCATCGTCCAGATGCACAGCAGGACGTTCCAGAGCCGCGCCGGACGTCACGCCCGCATGGATCTCATACCCACTGACCTCGGCGTCCTCCAGCAACAGGCGCCCACGCACATTGCGCAACTGCTTCTCTTGCGCCAGCGTCGTACTGAACGCCAGCAGCCCCAGACCGTCACTGGAGCCGGCCGGCCCCTCGAGCCCGAGCGGGTCATGCACCCGCTCGCCGAGCATCTGCAACCCGCCGCAAATTCCCAGCACCTTGCCGCCGTAGCGCAAGTGCCGCGCCACCGCGGTGTCCCAGCCATTGGCGCGCAGGTACGCGAGGTCACTGCGCACGCTTTTCGAGCCCGGCAGAATAATCAGGTCGGCGGCGGGAATCGGCTGGCCCGGGCCGATGAACTGCAAGTCCACCTGGGGATGCAGGCGCAGCGGGTCAAAGTCGGTGTGGTTGCTGATGCGCGGCAACACCGGCACGACCACCTTGAGCACCTCGGCCGCCTTGTCGATCTGACGCTGGTCGATGCCGTCTTCGGCCTCCAGGTGCAGGTCCATCACGTAGGGCAATACGCCAACCACCGGTTTGCCGGTGCGCGCTTCCAGCCAATCCAGCCCTGGCTGCAACAAGGCGATATCGCCGCGAAAGCGGTTGATGATGAAGCCTTTGACCCGCGCCTGTTCAGTCGGCGAAAGCAATTCAAGGGTGCCCACCAGATGCGCGAACACGCCGCCGCGATTGATGTCGGCGATCAGCAGCACCGGGCAATCCACGGCCTCGGCGAAGCCCATGTTGGCGATGTCATTGGCACGCAGGTTGATCTCCGCCGGGGAGCCTGCGCCTTCCACCATCACCACCGGGTAGGCGTCGCTCAAACGCGTGTGGGACGCCAGCACCGCCTGCATCGCGATGGCTTTGTAGTCGTGATAGGCCACTGCGTTCATGCTGGTCACGGCGCGGCCATGGATGATCACTTGGGCGCCGGTGTCACTGTTGGGTTTGAGCAGCACCGGGTTCATGTCGGTGTGCGGCGCCAGGTTGGCGGCCTGCGCCTGCACCGCCTGGGCGCGGCCGATTTCGCCGCCTTCGGCCGTCACCGCGCTGTTGAGCGCCATGTTCTGCGGCTTGAACGGCACCACCGCCACGCCCTGGCGCACCAGCCAGCGGCACAAGGCGGTGACCAGGGTGCTTTTACCGGCATCGGACGTCGTGCCTTGCACCATCAGCGTACTCATACCGCGTCCTTGTAGGCGATCAGGGCCTGTTCCAGGCGCTGCCAATCGGCGTCGGTGTCGGGCAGGCCGAAACGCAGGCTGCTGTCGTGGACAAACAGGCGCAGCAGAATGCCGCGCTGGGCCATGAAGTTGTGCATGCGTTCGGCGTGAGGGGTGATCAGCCATTGAAACAGGGCGCAGCCGCCCTGGGGTTGGAAACCTTGGCGCTCAAGCAAATCGAACAAGCGCTGGCCGGCTTCCAGGCAACGGTTGCGTTGCCGGGTGTGCCCGGCGGTATCGCGCAGACACGCTTGGCCGATCACCCGCGTCGGCCCGCTGACCGCCCACGGCCCGACCTGTTCGGCCAACAGCTTGAGCAACTTGCGCTCCGCCAGCACAAACCCCAGGCGCACACCGGCCAGGCCGAAGAACTTGCCGAACGAACGCAGCACGATCAGGCCGACCTGATGGGCCTGGCCGGCCAGGCTCAGGTGCGGCGTGACGTCCATGAACGCTTCGTCCACCACCAGCCAACCGCCGCGCTGGGCCAGCCGCGCATGCCAGTCGAGCAGCCGTTGCGGGGTCAGGCTCAGGCCCGTGGGGTTATTCGGGTTGACCACCACCAGCACGTCCAGGCTGTCGAGAAAGAAGTCGACCTCCTGCTCCTGCACTTCGCGCACCACGTAGCCGGCGCGACGCCAGGCCTCGGCGTGCTCGGCATAGCAAGGTGACAGCACGCCGACCTTGCCGCCCCGGCGCAAGCGCGGCAGCAGTTGGATCGCCGCCTGGGAACCCGGCACTGGCAATAAATGCGCGGTGCCATAGTATTCGCTGGCGGCTTGCTCCAGACCGTCGTCGGTTTCCGGCAGACGCGCCCAGGCGCGCAACGGAATCTCGGGGACCGGCCACGGCCAGGGCGCCAGGCCGCTGGACAGGTCGAGCCATTCGGCCTCGGCAATCCCATATTCAATCGCCGCCTTACGCAGCCGGCCACCGTGCTCAAGCATACAATTGCCCCCCGACGCATAGGATCAGCAGCCACAACCATACGCCGCGCTGCACCAGTTGCCAGCCGCGGTCGATGGCGTCCGCATCCGCCGCCGGGCCTTCGCCCAGTGGCGGACGCTGGTGCAGCTCACCGTGATAGATCGCGGCACCGCCCAACTCGACGCCCAAGGCACCTGCCCCCGCCGCCATCACCGGACCGGCGTTGGGGCTGTCCCAGGTCGGGCCCTGACGGCGCCAGCATTTGATGGCCAGCCTGGTTTTACCGAGTACGGCGTAGGTCAACGCCACCAGGCGTGCCGGAATATAGTTCAGTACATCGTCGATCCTGGCCGCCGCCCATCCGAAACGCTCGAAGCGTTCGTTGCGATAGCCCCACATGGCGTCGAGGGTGTTGCTCAAGCGGTACAGCACCACGCCCGGCACACCCGCGACGACAAACCAGAACAGTGCGGCAAACACCGCGTCGCTGCCGTTTTCCAGCACCGATTCGGTGGCGGCGCGAGCGACTTCAGTGCGATCCAGTTCACTGGTCTGGCGACTCACCAGGTAACTCACGCGCCGCCGGGCTTCGTCCAGGTCATCGCCGCGCAGGGCCTGGGCCACCGGGATCACGTGCTCGCCGAGACTGCGCATGCCGAGGGCACAGTACAACGCGAGGATCTCCAGCACCCAGCCGATGTAAGGCGCCCACGACAACGCGGTGGCCAACAGCGTCAACGGCACCACCGCAATAAACCAGGCGGTCACGCCGTGGCTGCGCCAGCCACGGCCACCGCTGTTGAAACGCTGCTCGATGCGCGCGGCGAAGTTGCCGAACGCCACCAGCGGATGCCAGCGCCTGGGCTCGCCCAGCAGCGCATCCAGCGCCACCGCAGCGACACACAGCAAGGCCACACTCATTGACGCACTCCCCAGGTATTTTCATACAACATGTCACTCAGCGGGCGCGGTTCGGCCCAGCCTTCGAGCTGCAACATCGGTGCCGGATAGAACGCCTCAACCGGCCCCAGGCACAACACCGCCAAGGGTTTCGCGCCGGGCGGCAAGCCCAGCAGGTCGGCCAGGGCCTGCGGTTCGAACAACGACACCCAGCCCATGCCCAGGCCTTCGACCCGCGCGGCCAGCCACAGATTCTGGATCGCGCAGGACAGCGAGGCCATGTCCATTTCCGGCAAGGTACGCCGGCCGAAGATATGTCGCTCGCGCTCATCCATCAGCGCCGCCACCAGCACTTCGGCGCAGTCGTGGATGCCTTCGACCTTGAGCTTCATGAACGTATCGGAACGCTCGCCCAAGGCCTCGGCGGTGCGTATGCGTTCTTCCTCCACCAACTGTTGAATCCGCCCACGCAATGGGCGGTCGCTGATGCGGATAAAACGCCACGGCTGCATCAAGCCGACGCTCGGCGCCTGGTGTGCGGCCTGGAGCAAGCGCTGCAGCAGTTCGGGAGCCACGTCACCGCCGCTGAAGTGACGCATGTCACGGCGTTCGGCGATGGCACGGTAGACGGCGTCGCGCTCGGCCTGGGGGAAAGCGTTGTCGGTCATGAGCCTATCGCGGGCAAGCCCGCTCCCACCGTGGATTCGTGCTGTTGCACAGCGTGCGGTGCGACTCGCTCGGGCGCAAACAGCGCGGCCACGGCCCGGGGGTTGGAGGGGAAGTAGAAGTGAACGTAGGAAGCGGTCAGCCGCCCCTGTCGATACACCGCCTCGGCCCCGCGCCCGCCATTGGGGCTCACGCCACGGGCAATGGGCACCCAGTCGGTGCTGGTCAGCGAGTGGTGATAGGTGTGCCCACGCAACACGCCCTCGGGCAATTCGACGCTTTGCAGAGCCAGCGCCGCGAGCTTCTTTTGCATCACCGCAGCGCCCTGCAGCAGGCCGACCAGTCCGGCGCGGAGGCCGTCGACATCGGTGAGCGAATCCAGCAGATAGAGCATGCCGCCACACTCGGCGAGCAGCGGTTTGCCGGCAGCGTGATGGGCACGGATCGCCTCCAGCATCGCGGTGTTTTCCGACAGTGCCTGGTGATGCAATTCCGGGTAACCACCGGGCAGATAGAGGCTGTCGGCGTCTGGCAATTGGCGATCATGGATCGGCGAGAAGAAGCTCAACTCGGCGCCCATCGCCCGCAGCAGATCGAGGCTGGCACCGTAAGTGAAGGCGAAGGCTTCGTCACGCGCGACGGCGATCCGCACGCCAGCCAGCAACGGTTCGGTGCGGGTTACCGGCGGTGCGGCAAAGGTGACCGGCGGCGGCAACGCAACCTCGCAGCTGCTGCCCAACGCTTGGGCGGCGGCGTCCAGGCGCAGGTCGAGGTCATTCAGTTCGCTGGCTTGCACCAGGCCCAGGTGGCGGCTGGGTAATTCGATAGCGGTCTCGCGGGACAGCGCGCCATACCAGCGCAGGCCTTCGGTGAGGCTGCCTTCGAGCAATTGCGCATGGCGCAGGGTGCCGACGCGGTTGGCCAGCACGCCGGCGAACGGCAAGTCCGGCTGATAGCGTGCCAGGCCGAGGGCCAGGGCGCCGAAGGTCTGCGCCATGGCCGTGCCATCGATCACGCCGAGCACCGGCACACCGAAGTGCCGCGCCAGGTCGGCGCTGGAAGGTGTGCCGTCGAACAGCCCCATCACGCCTTCGATCAGGATCAGGTCCGCCTCCCCCGCTGCTTCCCACAGTAGGCGGCGACTTTCCTGCTCGCCCACCATCCACATGTCCAATTGATACACCGGCGCACCGCTGGCGCGCTCGTGGATCATCGGGTCGAGGAAGTCCGGGCCGCATTTGAACACACGCACCTTGCGCCCCAGGTTGCGGTGCAAGCGCGCCAGCGCGGCGGTGACCGTGGTTTTGCCCTGGCCGGACGCCGGTGCGGCGATCAAGACAGCCGGGCAATGGCGGGGCTGATTCAAAGTTCGACGCCTTTCTGTGCCTTGATACCGGCCTGGAACGCATGCTTGAGCATGCCCATGTCGGTGACGGTGTCGCCCATTTCGATCAGTTCAGGTTTGGCGCCACGGCCGGTGACCACCACGTGCTGCATCGGCGGGCGGGCCTGCAGGTCGCTGAGGACCTGATCGAGGTCGAGGTAGCCGTGCTTGAGCGCGATGTTCAGCTCATCCAGCACCACCAGGCCGATGCTCGGGTCTTGCAGCAATTGGCGGGACACCGCCCAGGCGGCCTCGGCGGCCGCGATGTCGCGCTGGCGGTCCTGGGTTTCCCAGGTAAAGCCCTCGCCCATTACATGGAAACGCACTTGCTCGGGGAAACGGCGGAAGAACAATTCTTCGCCGGTGCTGTTGCGCCCCTTGATGAACTGCACCACGCCGCACTGCATGCCGTGGCCCATGGCGCGGGCCAGCATGCCAAACGCCGAGCTACTCTTGCCTTTGCCGTTGCCGGTCAGCACCAGCAGCAAGCCGCATTCGTTCGGGGAATTGGCGATGCGTTCATCGATCACGGCTTTTTTGCGCAGCATGCGCGCCAGATGGCGTTCGTCGCGCTCGGGGGAATCGGTCATGGCAGCTCTCCGTTGGGGCTGGACAAAAAACGGCGGGCAGGAAAAAACAACAACAGACAGCCAAGCATCGCCCACCGTGATGCTGTTGGATGATCCAGGCCGGTCTCCGGGCTCATGAGTGGCGCGCTAGAGCGCACGCCGACGGCGCGCCTTCCCATATCGCGGGCGATACAGTGGCAAACAGCACCGTCTTGACTCATTTACCGTTGCGGGGGCAGCGCCGGAATCGCGGCAGCACTGTGTACAAGTGCGCTCACTCACCGGCTTCCCTGTTTCACTCAGTCGACCCGTGGGTCACAGAGCACCTGGAACAAGCGGCGAAGGTTAGTGGGTTGGGGGTGGAGCGTCAATTAAAGCTGGCCTTGCACTTGAACCATCGCCGCATCGGGCGCCTCTACCCTTACAGGCATCCAGGAGAAAACCATGCATAAAACAAGACTCGCCTTACTGATCATGCTCGCGGGCACCCTCGCCGCCTGCGGGGAAAGCTCGACCCTGAAGGTGTCCGATGGCACCGGGCCTTCACCGCAGCTGCCGGAGCCGAACAAGACCCTGATCCCCACCGTGAACATCGCCCCGGCCATCGGCTGGCCGGCGGGCACCCAGCCCACGGCCGCCGCCGGCACCCAAGTGGCGGCGTTCGCCGAAGGCCTGGACCACCCGCGCTGGCTGTATGTACTGCCCAATGGCGATGTGCTGGTGGCGGAAACCAACGCGCCGCCCAAGCCGGACGACGCCAAAGGCCTGCGGGGTTGGGTGATGCAGAAAGTCATGGGCCGCGCCGGCGCCGGAGTGCCGAGCCCGAACCGCATCACCCTGCTGCGCGATGCCGACCATGACGGGGTCGCGGAGACCCGCTCCGTGTTCCTGGAAAACCTCAACTCGCCCTTCGGCATGACGCTGGTGGGCAATGACCTGTACGTGGCCGATTCGGACAAGCTGTTGCGCTTTCCCTATCAGACCGGCGAAACCGCGATCAAGGCCGCCGGCAGCAAGGTCATCGACCTGCCAGCGGGCAGCATCAACCATCACTGGACGAAAAACGTGGTGGCCAGCAAGGACGGCAGCAAGTTGTATGTGAGCGTCGGCTCCAACAGCAACGTCGCCGAGAACGGCCTGGAAGCGGAACAAGGCCGCGCGGCGATCTGGGAAGTCGACCGCGCCAGCGGCCAGCACCGCATCTTCGCCTCCGGCCTGCGCAACCCGAACGGCATGGCCTGGGAACCGCAGAGCGGCAAGCTGTGGACGGCAGTGAACGAGCGCGACGAGATCGGCAGCGACCTGGTGCCGGACTACATCACCTCGGTCCAGGATGGCGCCTTTTATGGCTGGCCCTTCAGCTATTACGGGCAGCATGTGGATGTACGCGTCACACCGCAGAACCCGGACCTGGTGGCCAAAGCCATTGCGCCGGACTACGCCGTAGGCCCACATACCGCCTCGCTGGGCCTGACCTTCGCCGAGGGCAGCAAACTCCCGGCGCCCTTTATCAACGGCGCGTTTATCGGCCAGCACGGCTCGTGGAACCGCAAGCCGCACAGCGGCTACAAGGTGATCTTCGTACCGTTCGAGGGCGGCAAACCGAAGGGGCCGCCAGTGGACGTGCTGACCGGGTTCCTCAACAGCGAAGAACAAGCCATGGGACGACCGGTTGGCGTGGTCATCGACAAGCAGGGTGATTTGCTGGTGGCGGACGATGTGGGGAATAAGGTATGGCGGGTTTCTGCGGCTAAGTAACTATTACAAATGTGGGAGGGGCGGTGCGACGATTCGACTTGCCCACGATAGCGGTGGGTCAGTCACTGAATGCATGGACTGACACGCCCTCATCGGGAGCAAGCTCCCTCCCACATTTGGATCCTGCTTTGGCTTAGGGATTGCGGGCCAAGTGCTCAGCCGGCAACACGCGCTTGGCGCTCAGGTAGGCGTTCTGCCAGTAGGCTTTGGACAAGGTGTCCAGCTTCACCGTACCGCCCGTCTGCGGCGCATGCACAAAGCGCCCTTCGCCGACATAGATCCCGGCGTGACTGACCTGCGAGCCGCCACCCGTGGCGAAGAACAGCAGGTCACCGGTTTGCAGGTTCTGTGCGCTGACGTCCTGGGCGCGCATCACGATCAGTTCGCGCGTGGTGCGCGGCAGGGAGATGCCCGCGGCATCACGGTAGACAAACCCGATCAACCCGCTGCAATCGAAACCGGAGTCCGGCGTATTGCCGCCCCAACGATAAGGCGTACCGACCAGGCCCAGCGCGCGGAACAGCACGTCTTCAGCGACCGGCGAACTCTGGCTGGAATAGTTGAACACTGGTTTAGGCTTGGCCGCTACGGGCGCAGGCTGCGGGCGGCTTGCGCAGGCGCTGAGCAGCGCGGCGCAAACAATAAGAATCAGGCGGGCCGAGGTCGACATGTGCAGAACAATCCTGGTCTGGATGCGGCTTTCGCTGCCGAACGCTGAAAACCAGAACGCGCAAGCATGGCTTGCGCGAACGGATTACAACAATGTCCAGAGATTCTAGCGCTTACACGTCAAACTTCAAGTATCACTTTAACTTTACTTGCTAGCGGTAATCGTCGTCGGGGCCATGGCGAGTGCGCGCTTGGCTTCGATGAAGGTTTTGCTCCAGTAGCTGTCGCCCAGGCTGTCGACTCGAACACCACCGCTGCGGCGGCTGCTGGAGTGGATAAACTGGTTATCGCCCAGGTAGATACCGGCGTGACTGACGCGACCGCGGCCACTGGTACTGAAGAAAAGCAGATCCCCAGGCTTGAGGTTGTTACGCGCGACCAACGGTGCATTCACGTTGATCATTTCGCGGGTGGAGCGTGGCAGGTTCATGCCAGCTTCTTCGCGAAACAGGTAACCGATAAAACCGCTGCAATCAAAACCGGCTTCAGAGGTACCGCCGAAACGGTAACGGGTACCGATCAGGGACATGCCGCGTTCGAGGATGCTGTCGGCCAGAACGGGAAGCTGATAAGGCTTGTTGCCAGCGAAGGCGGCCAGTTCTTTTTCGGTTGCCAGCTCTTCCTCATAAACAGTGGAAGACTGCGCAGCAACGAATTTTGCCTGATTTTTATACTGTTGATTGTGCTGCTCGGCCACTTGTTGAGGGTGGGAGGCGCAACCAAACAACAGAGCGACAAGTGCGAGAGGCACGAGGGGTGCGAAGCGATTTAGCATGGGCACGACCGTGGCTGATGTGTAAAGAAGTCGAGACTATGCCTTCTATCACATCGATTTGCAAATTCAATCGTGATCCATGTGACTTACTGTTTGCGTTATGACATCTAAGCCCTTAATACCCTTTGCGCGTGTTTTGCGTGGTCAAGCCGGCCAAAACGCAGGTTTCCTGGCGCCTGAAATTTGCCGAAGGCCCCGAAACACAAGGGCTGGCTACCAGCCGAGGGTTTCCTTGAGGAAGGGAATCGTCAGCTTGCGCTGGGCCTGCAAAGAGGCCTGATCGAGCTGCTCGAGCAAATCGAACAATGCGCTCATGCTGCGGGTGCCGCGGGTGAGGATAAAGTGCCCGACCTCGTCGGTGAGGTGCAGGCCGCGACGGGATGCACGCAATTGCAGGGCACGCAATTTGTCCTCGTCGGACAGCGGACGCATCTGGAAGATCAGCGCCAGGGTCAGGCGCGACTTGAGGTCGGCCAGCTTGACCGGCAACTCACGGGGCGAGGTCGAAGCCGCGATCAACAGGCGGCGCCCGCTGTCGCGCAGGCGGTTGAACAGATGAAACAGCGCCTCTTCCCAATCCGCCTTGCCGGCGACGGCCTGCAGATCGTCCAGGCACACCAGTTCGTATTGTTCGAGGTTGTCGAAAATCCCGATCCCGCGGTCCATCAACTCCGCCAACGGCAGGTAAACCGCCGGTTCGCCCATCTGCTCGAAGCGCAGGCACGCGGCCTGCAACAGGTGGGTGCGCCCCACGCCTTGCTTGCCCCACAGGTAGATCAGGCTTTCAGTCCACCCGGCGTCGGCTTCGCAGAGCCGCTCGACATAGCCGAGTGCTGCGGCGTTGGCGCCTGGGTAGTAATTGATAAAGGTGGCGTCGTCACGCAGACGCACACCTAAGGGCAGCTGAATCGGTTTCATGCTGACTGAACGGCTCCGATCGAACCGTTAGTGGCCTCTGTGAAAAGTTTGCAAAGTTTATACCCGTGACGCCGGGCGCACAATGCAGCAGACCATAAGCAAAATCAAAGGTTTGCGTTAACTTGTTGGATTTACGCAAATTGTTTGACGCCACAGCGCCAGAAACAACAAACCCGGCCTGGGCCGGGTTTGTGACGCTGCGATTACAAATCGGGGTCTTCAACGCCCCCGTACATATCCGAATCCTTGTACAGATCGTGGACATGACGCACCAGCACCATGATCACCGCCGCCACCGGCAGCGCGAGCAGGATGCCGGTAAAGCCGAACAACTCACCGCCAGCCAGGATCGCAAAGATCACCGCGACCGGGTGCAGGCCGATGCGATCACCCACCAGCAACGGGGTCAGCACCATGCCTTCGAGGGCCTGGCCGACCATGAACACCGCGACAATCCCGAGCATCGGGTACAGGTCACCGCCAAACTGGAACAGCCCGGCCACCAGCGCCGCACCGATACCGATCACAAAGCCCATGTACGGCACGATCGCGGCCAGACCGGCAATCAAGCCAATCAACAGGCCCAGCTCCAGGCCGATCGCCATCAAGCCGGCGGCATAGATAATCCCCAGGGCCAGCATCACCAGCAGCTGGCCGCGCACGAACGCCCCCAAGACCTCATGACACTCCCCAGCCAGGGACACGATGCGCGCTTCACGGTCACGCGGCAGCAGGCTGCGGATCTTGGCCATCATGATGTCCCAGTCCCGCAACAGGTAGAACGCCACCACCGGGATCAACACCAGATTGGTCAGCCAGCCGATCAGCGCCAGGCTGGATGCCGTTGCCTGGCTGAGAACCACGCCGACGATGTCGGTGGTCTGGCCCATATGCTCGCTGATCGCAGCCTTGACCTTGTCGAACTTCCAGAAGCCATCCGCCAGCCCCAGCTTGGCCTGGGCCCACGGCATCGCCGTGTGCTGCAGCCAGTCGAGCATCTGCGGCGCCAGTTCATACAGACGGAACAACTGCTTGGCCAGCATCGGCACCAGCACCAGCACCAACGCCGTGATGATCAGCGTAAACAGCGCAAACACCGTGACCACCCCCAAAGTCCGCGACAGGCCGGCTTTCTCCAGGCGATCCACCACGGGATCGAACAGATAGGCGAGCAACAGCGCGACCAGGAACGGCGTCAGGATCGAATGCAGCAAGAACACAAAAACGCACAGCAGGGCGATCCCGCCAAGCCACACCCAACGACGCGTATCCGCCATACACCACTCCATCTTTTATCGGCTGCTATATAAAGCAGAACATTTACCAACGAAAACGCAGTTGCGCCTGCGGCTCAGGGGCGGCGACCGGCTGCGTGCCGTCCACTGGCGGTTGCGCAGCCAGTGCTTCACCCGGGGGAATCTCCTGCAACCTGGCCAGGCTCAGTTGAGTACGCAACTGATCGGCGCTGCCATTGACGCGATACACAATACGATTGCCATCCACGCGCTGCGGCTGGCCGCCAAACGGCTCGAGCAAGTGGCCCAACGCGGCGTAGCGCTCCAGGGTCATGCCCTGCACTTCGAGCAATTGCTCGGTGCTCGCGCCCGGCTTGACCACAAAGCGCGGCGCCAGTTTCTGGCTGACCGCCAGCATCACGGCATCGGCCACGGCCGCGGTGTCGGCGCCTTGCGCGGTGCCCTGCTCGCTCTTGTCGCCCAACCACAGGCGCCATTTGGCCTGCCATTGGCTGCCCTCCTGGCGCGCATGCACTGCGAGCATCGCATCGGCGCCGTAGCGTTCCGAGGCTGCACGCAACGGCGTGGCGTCCGCGCTTTCGAGGTTGGGCGCGGTGGCGACCACCTGTTCATCCAAATCCCCCAACGGCAGGCGCAGCGGCAAGCCGCGATGTTGCGCCGCACGGCGCAGCGCCTGCGCGACGGCCTGGCCATCCCCGACCAGGTTGCTGCCGTCGGTAGAGTCATTCAGCCACCAACCCAGGATCGACGGCCGATTGCTGCCCCAGATCGACAAGCCGGCCTCACGCAACGCGCGATCGGTGCTGACGGGGTCGAAATCCACTTGCAGGCTTTCCGGCGGGCCGGCGTCGTAGCCGTATTGCGTGATGATTTGTTGCGGGTCCTTGCGCACCGCCGCCAGGCCGGGGCCTTCGGCGGCCTTGGCGTCGCCAGTGAGGCGGATCACCAGGGTCTGTACGGCGCGCTGGGTCGCCTGGTCGCGTTCTTGCGGTGACTGGCTGCTGACCGGCTCCAGTACTTGATAAAGGCCATTGAGGGTTTCGGCATGACTCGCCAGGCTGACCAACGACAAGCAGCCTACAAAAAACACATTACACAGACGCATGGAAGATTCCCGAACGACAAAATTAGCGGCTGGAACAGACCGCGTGATCTCGGTTTGCCAAGGCTGTGACCACAGCGATCGGTAAAACATTCACGGGGTCTCGGTAAGTTTTCCTACTGTCATAACGATAGCGGGTTCAAGGCTATACCTTAATACGGAGCTGGGCAGACCCGATTAGCATTTTTTTAACCGGCTTTTTTATCTATGTGGCTCTGCCCGTCGGCCCGAGGATGGCCGCTGACCCTCAAGCCTGATAAAATCGCGCGCCTTCGCAGACCGTCAATGGCTGGGCCTTTTCACAAGAGCCCTTGCCCAATCGGTCGTTACCCCTGAATCCCCCCTAAAGGCCTGGATCATGAGCAAGCAACCCTCCCTGAGCTACAAGGACGCCGGTGTAGACATCGACGCCGGTGAAGCATTGGTCGAACGCATCAAGAGCGTCGCCAAGCGCACTGCGCGCCCGGAAGTCATGGGCGGCCTGGGCGGTTTCGGCGCCCTCTGCGAAATCCCGGCCGGCTACAAGCAGCCTGTACTGGTTTCCGGCACCGACGGTGTTGGCACCAAACTGCGCCTGGCACTGAACCTGAACAAGCACGACAGCATCGGCATCGACCTGGTGGCCATGTGCGTTAACGACCTGGTGGTATGCGGCGCCGAACCGCTGTTCTTCCTGGACTACTACGCCACCGGCAAGCTCAACGTCGAAACCGCCACCCAGGTGGTCACTGGCATCGGCGCTGGCTGCGAACTGTCCGGCTGCTCCCTGGTCGGCGGCGAAACCGCTGAAATGCCTGGCATGTACGAAGGCGAAGACTACGACCTGGCTGGCTTCTGCGTCGGCGTGGTCGAGAAAGCCGAGATCATCGACGGCTCGAAAGTGGCGGCCGGCGACGCCCTGCTCGCCCTGCCTTCGTCCGGCCCGCACTCCAACGGCTACTCGCTGATCCGCAAGATCATCGAAGTCTCCGGTGCCGATA
>Ga0067045_1027430_pt1 | contig 144330 bp, 153 predicted proteins | sample TerdegcTABiofilm_FD_59184 | JGI IMG/M metagenome (GOLD analysis project Ga0067045, IMG submission 59184) | Combined Assembly of (Gp0054472, Gp0054536) Wastewater bioreactor microbial communities from Singapore -Terephthalate degrading...
CCCATGGGCATTTCCACCAGCCCCGTCCGGTTCAGCTTGCCGGAGAGACAGTACAGTTTGGTTCCCGTACAGGTTTCCAGGCCGACGGATTTGTACCAGGCCGCACCCTTCTCGATAATCATCGGCACGGAGGCATAGGTTTCCACGTTGTTGACGTTCGAGGGCTTCGCCAGGAAGCCGGCTCCTGCCGGGAAAGGCGGCCGGAAGCGAGGGTAGCCCCGTTTTCCTTCCATGGAATTCATGAGCGATGACTCCTCGCCGCAGACATAAGCCCCGCCCCCTTCTTTGATGAAGATGTCGAAGCGGAAGGAAGACCCGAAAATGTTATCCCCCAGGATGCCCTTTTCCCGGGCCTGATCGATGGCCCGCTGGAGCCGCTCGATGGAGCGGCGGTATTCACCCCGGATGTAGATATACCCGACCGTGGCGCCCGTGGCATAGCCGCAGAGCATCATGCCTTCGAGGAGTCCATGGGGATTTTCCTCCATGAGAATCCGGTCCTTGTAGGTGCCCGGCTCCCCTTCGTCGGCATTGCAGATGACGTACTTCTGCATGTCCCCCTTGGGCAGGAAGGACCATTTCACGCCTGCGGGGAATCCTGCACCGCCGCGGCCACGCAATCCGGAATCCTTGACGATGGCGATCACGTCATCGGGCTGACATTCCGCCAGGGCTTTCTTTATTGCTGCATAACCGCCCTTTTCCAGATAGCTGTCCACGCTTAGGGGATCGATCGAGCCGATTTTCTCCGTCAGTCTCCGGGTCTGTCCGGGTTCATCCAGCATGCAGACTCTTCCTTCCACCTCGGGGCCACAGGCCTCGCCGAAGAAGGGCTCCCTGCTCCGGTAACCGTCCAGGATCGTCGCAATCCGCTCTTCCGTCAGGTTGCCGTGGAGATCGTAGTTGATCATCATCGCCGGAGCCACCGAGCAGATGCCCAGGCATTCGCAGGCTTCCAGGTGGAACAGTCCGTCCGCCGTCGTCTGGCCGGGCGAAATCCCCAAGTGCTTTTCTACATAATCGAAGATCGTCCTTGCCCCCATGACATGGCAGGGGCCGGACTTGCAGACCCGGATCAGGAATTTCGCCCGGGGCCTGGTGCTGAACATCGTATAAAAGCCGACAAAGCCCGCCACCGTACTCTGCGGGAGGTTCATGGCCTCCGCGACGGCGTTCAGGGTTTCCGGGCTCAACTGCTGGTTGCCGGACAGATTTTCCAGATCCCGCAGAATGGCCATCAGGTGTTCCCTGGCCTTTCCCCGGTTATTAATCACCTCTTGGATATTTTCCGTCGTAATCATCGCTATCCCCTCCTTACAGGTAAATTTTTTCGATTTTGCAAGAACAGACCTTATATTCGGGGATCTTGCAGACCGGATCCAGCGCGTCAATCGTCAGGACATTCGCGCAGGTCTCAAAGAAATGGAAGGGCATAAAGACCACGCCGGCTTTCGGCTTTTCCGATATTTTCGCCTTGATGCGGATGCTGCCGCGCCTCGTGGATACGGAGATGACCTCGCCATCGGCGATATTGTAGTTTGAAGCCTCGTTCGGATTCAGTTCAACGTACCCTTCCGGAACGATCTCATCGAGAATCCGGGAGTTCCGGGACATGGTTCCCGTATGGAAATGCTCCAGCAGACGGCCGGTTGTCAGAATGAGCGGATATTCCGAATCCGTTTCCTCCGCCGGGGGGGTATAGTCTATGGCCGTTAGCAGGCCGAGTCCCCGGCTGAATTTATCCTTGTGGAGGACCTGCGTGCCCGGATGGTCTTCCGTGGGGCAGGGCCACTGAATCAGTTCCTTCTCGATGCGGTCGTAAGTGATTCCCGCATAAGAGGGTGTGACCGTTCGAATTTCTTCGAAGATATCCTCTGCTTTCCCGTAATTCCAGTTCATGCCCATCCGATTGGCAATCTGCATGATAATCCACCAGTCGTCCCTGGCTTCGCCCCACGGGGCAACCACCTTGTGCATGGGCTGGACGCGTCGTTCGGTATTCGTTGCCGTTCCTTCTTTTTCCAGGAAGGCATAGGCAGGGAGGACCACATCGGCATACTGAGCCGTTTCCGTGAGAACGATGTCCTGAACGACCAGAAACTCCAAGGCATTCAGGCCTTCAATGATATGATGCTGATTGGGATCGGAAACAACAGGATTTTCCCCCATCACATAAGCGGCCTTCAACTGGCCGGCAATGGCAGCGTTGAACATTTCCACCACGGTCAGTCCCGGTTTCATCGAGAGGCCGGAGGCGCCCCAGGCCTTCTCGAACTTCGCCTTGTTCTCTTCGCTGGCAACAGTCTGGTAAGCGGGATAAACGGCATTGAGCGCCCCCATGTCGCAGGCGCCCTGGACATTGTTCTGACCGCGCAGCGGATTGACGCCGCCGCCGGGTATCCCCAGGTTGCCCATGAGCATCTGCAGGTTGGCTGTGGATTTGACGCCGTTCACGCCGGAAATGAACTGGGTGATCCCCATGGCATAGTAGAGCGCGAAGGGCTTGCAGGCGGCCATCAGGCGGGCGGCTTTGGGAATGTCTTCCCCGTTTTCCAGACCGCAGATTTCCGCGACATATTCAGGCGTGTATTTTTCCAGGGTCTTTGCGAGTTCATCGAATCCTTCGCACCTCTCAGCAACGTATTTCCTGTCGTAAAGACCTTCCTTAACAAGGACATGCATGAATCCGTTGAGAATGGCGATGTTTGTCCCCGGCTTGATCTGGAAGAAATAGTCCGCGTATTTGGCCAGTTCGATCCTGCGGGGATCCGCCACGATCAGTTTCTTTCCTTTGTTGACGACCTGGGCCTTGATCATGGACCCGATCACGGGATGATTGTCCGTCGTATTGGTTCCGATCAGGAGATAACCTTCACTGACAGGAACTTCCCGAATGGAATTCGTCATGGCTCCGGAGCCGAACACTGCCGCCAGACCGGCGACGGTGGAGCTGTGTCAGAGCCGGGCGCAGTGATCCACATTGTTGGTGCCGATCGCCGCGCGCATGAATTTCTGCATGAGGTAATTATCTTCGTTGGTGCATTTAGCGGAAGAAAGGGCCGCCAGGGCGTCCGGCCCGCTTTTCTCCTTGATTTCCTTGAATCTGGAGGCAACCAGGTCCAGGGCTTCATCCCAGCTCGCGTCCTCGAGCTGCCCGTTCTTCCGGATGAGGGGTTTGGACAGCCTCTTGGGGCTCTGGACGAAATCGAACCCGAACCGTCCCTTGACGCAGAGATGGCCGTTGTTGGGACCGTCGTCATGGCCGAGGGCCTTGACAAGCTGACCGGCCTTGTTCTTGTAGAAATCGATCTTGCAACCCACGCCGCAGTAAATGCAGATGCTGGATTCCTTTTCCAGCTCCCAGTTCTGCCCCCTGCCGAGCACCGTCTGAAAGGTCAGGGCGCCGGTGGGACAAAGCTGCACGCAGGTCCCGCATTTCACGCAACTGGAATCGCCGATGGTCTGGAACATCCCGGAGGTCAGATGGGCATGGCTCCCCCGATCCGTGAACTGCCAGACATTGGACATCTGAATCTCGCCGCAGGCCTTGACGCACCGCCCACAGAGGACACAGCGGTTTTCGTTCCGCTTCAGCCCTTCGCTGGACTCGTAATCGATGACCCGAACATTACGGGGAAAATCGCTGCTCACCGGCTCAATGCCGTAGCGGTTTACCAGGGTTTGCAGTTCACAGGCGCCGTTGGCGTCGCAGTAAAGGCAGTTGTGATCGCCTTCGGAGAGGAGCAGTTCCAGGATTCCCTTGCGGATTCCCCGGATTTCCTCATCTTCCGTAATAATCGACATGCCTTCCATAGCCGGTTCGGTGCAGGATGTCTTCAGCATGCCGTTGTTGACCCGAACCAGACAGAGACGGCACGCACCGGTCTTGCTGATCTTGGGATGATAACACAGGGTGGGAATGTCAATGCCGCTGGCAAGCGCAATTTCCAGTATGGTCTGGCCCGCTGTCCCGGTAACCTCCTTCCCGTCGATACTGAGCTTGATCTGTTGCATAAGGTAACTCCTTCGTGAATTATGGCGTTTCCTTTAAGCGCCTGTTATAAGTGTACCGGATGGTTATCCGTTTGCAATTGGACACATCCCTCATTTTTCCGGAAGTTCTGAATTCAGTCGATCATTGAGCAACCGGTCGCCTGATCATGAATCAGGGCTGTTTTACTCTGTGATGAATCGTCTTTCTTCGGCAACTTCGTCTCCTTGGTACCAGCATTTTACCTGTAACCTGCAGGACAGTATCGCCTCCTTTCCGCTGCTTTTTTATTTCGTGAATTGAATGCAACCCCGGGCATGAAATCTCCGGGAACTTCTGCCAACCGGAGATTTAGGTGAATTTGAGATATTGTCCGAGATGGAAAGATATTATAAGGACCATTCCCTGTAATTTAACTATGTTCATCAATACAGTGCAAAAATTTTAATTATATTATTGAGTGAGACACTCTTATTCATAAGGGATTTAAAAGTCAATAAAAAAATAATACGTAAATACATTATAACTATATGATAATTATATAGATTAAAGTTGGAGCATCTATTGATTTCATTTCGATGATTGAACAAAAAAACTCTCTGATTTAGTTACATGATAAAAGATTTGCAGAAATGACGCAGACCAGAAAGGGAACATTCTTTTTAATTGGAATTCCAATCATTTCAAGTTGATCGGTCTCCATGTCGAGGCGGCCGTGTATTTGATAAGTGATGAGCGTTCCCGGATCTTTTTTGTACTTTTTTCTTCGTGGAAATCATTACAGACGATGTAGAGACTGAGTTGAATCAAGTTGTCACCTGGAGGGTCCTTCCGCAACAGATTATTTCCTTCTTCAGGGTTTCCATGATTAATTCAATATCTTCGGAACCTGCCGTTCGGCCGGGATAAAGATCATAAAGTCGCCGGTAAGCCGGCGGGGTAAAATCCGGCATGACAACATTGGCTCCGACAGCGAGCGCCTTTTTCCTTCCCTTCGGATGGAGGACGGACAGGGCGGTGGTGGCGGGAAGATTGATGGTGGGACATGCAAGACGGACGAGGGCCAGAACGGTGAGAACGGGCAGAACCATGCCTGAAGGACAGGCCGCCAGAGGCGTCTGCGGATGAGGCAGGAATGGCCCGATACCGGCCATATCGGCTTTCAGAGAAGAAATCAGGAGAATGTCATCAGCCAGAACGGCGGCATCCTGGCCGGGCAGTCCCACCATGATACCCGCGCCCGTCTCATAGCGCAATTCCTTCAGCCATTTCAGGCACTGCAGACGGTTTTCCTGTCGGGAATCCGGGTGGAGTCGTCCGTAAAGAGAGGGACTGGCTGTTTCATGTTTAAGCAGATAACGGTCTGCGCCGGCTTCCCGGAACGCATGATAATCCTTCCAGGGGCGCTCCCCCAGGGACAGGGTAACGACCAGACCGGTTTCCGCTTTGATGGATTGAATCAGGCTGCAGAGCTTCTCTGTCGTGTAAAATGAATCTTCGCCGGATTGAAGGACCAGCGTGGGGATCTTTGCCGCTTTGACGGAACAGGCCGCCTCCAGGATCTCCCGGCTCGACATCCGGTAGCGTTTCAACTGCCGGTTTGCCCGCCGAAGTCCACAGTAGAGGCAGTTCCGCTCACAATAATTTGAAAATTCAACGATGCCGCGAAGATGAACGACATCTCCGACAGCGGCTTTTCTCCGGGCGTCGGCCGCCAGAAACAACGGCTTCAGTTCTTTCTCATCAGCGCATGAAAGAAGGGCGATCAGGTCATCCCGCTGAGGTGGACCCGATCCCTTAAACCGCTCCAGACAATCTGTAATCTTCCCCGGTGCCGTCATCGGCGCCGCCTGTCGCGGCATTCTTCCAATTCCATATCACTGTTGCCCCTTTACCGGCTTTATTGACGGTTTTTCGGCAGTCGAGGTTCGCATGCCCGCGTCGCTTCGACCTTTCCGCCGTCCCTGATCATCCATTGAAATGCCTCAAAGAGGGTAAATCTCATCAGATAAAGAGATCCCGTTCGCCTCTTTCGATTCGCCCGAGGCGCTCTATCAGAATCTGTCGGGTTTCCGGTTTTTCCGTTCTCTCGACAAGCCCGGCCAGAAGTTGCTCTCCCACTTCCTTAGTCCTGGGAGAAGCGTAATCCATGAGATATTCCTTGAAGGTCATCATGGCGTTGCTTCGGCAAAAATGCTGGATCAGACCGGGTTTCGCCAGATCCATGAAATCCCTGCCCGTCCTTCCGAGGCGGTAGCAGGCGGTACAGAAACTGGGGATGTGCCCCCTGGTTGTAATATCGTGGATAACCTCATCAGCAGTTCTCGTATCCCCGAGGTTGAACTGAGCGGCGCGGAATCCTTCGCTTGAATCTTTCGCGTACCCCCCGGGATTCGTTCTCGACCCCGCGCTGATCTGCGAGATACCCAGTTCAAAGACGGCGGTGCGGATTTCCGGCGATTCACGGGTGCTTAAGATCATGCCCGTATAGGGAACCGCCATCCGGATGATGGCCACCAGCTTCTTGAATTCCTCATCGCTCACCGGACGGGGCGGTGATGAGGCCGCTGGGGCATTGAATGCCGGTTCCAGCCGGGGAATGGAAATGGTGTGGGGCCCTACACCGCAGTCGGCCTCCAGAGTCCGGGCATGGATCAGAAGGCCGAGAACTTCATAACGGTAATCGTACAGCCCGAAAAGGGCGCCCAGCCCGACATCGTCAATCCCGGCTTCCTGCGCCCGATGCATGGCCGTGAGCCGCCAGGCGAAATCGGCCTTGGGACCGTGGGGATGCATGGCCCTGTAGGTTTCATGATGGTAGGTTTCCTGGAAAAGAACATAGGTTCCGATATTGGCCGCCTTGAGGCGTTTAAAGTCGGGAACGTTCATCGGAGCGATTTCAACGTTGATCCGCCGGATTTCGCCGCCTTCTTCGGTATGGGTGGCATAGGCCGTTTCGATCGCCTCGATGAAATAATCCAGGCTGGAGCGACTGGGATGTTCGCCGCAGAGCATCAGCAGTCGTTTATGCCCCTCTCTTTCGATGGCCCGAACTTCCTCTGCGACCTGCTCCATGGAAAGGGCAACCCGGTTGAGCTCCTTGTTGTCTCTCCGGAAACCACAGTAAAGGCAGTTATTCGAACAGTAATTGGCGATATACAGGGGAGCGAAAAGGACAAGCCGGTTGCCGTAGATGCTCTGTTTGATTTCTCTGGCCGTTTCGTAAATCGCCAGAATCAGCTCCGGATCGTCCGTCTGCAGAAGGACGGCCGTTTCTTCCGGCGCCAGACCTTTTAATTCCCGGGACTTCGCAATGATCTCCAGAACCTGTTTTCTGTCGGGAGAGCCTGCCTTTCGAAGCAGTTCTTCAATCTCCGTGTCTCTGATAAAATCCTTCATGAATTCGCCCTTTCCTGAAATTACGCAACTTTCTGAAGTGCCGATTTGACTTTGACACCATCCAGGGAGCCAAGCTTCCCCGTCATGGCACCGATTTCATCCGTCGTGCCGTGAACAATCAGGGACAGGATATGCAGAGCTGCCGGAGGATAGGGAAGGCCCATCCGGCCGATGACAATATCGCCATGCTCCGACAGAATGCTGTTGACCCGCGCAGCCTGTTCCGAACGACTGGTTATGATGATGCTGACGGTGCCGATTCTTCTGTTCATATGATTTTCCCTCAAAAAAAAGAGGTTTGACTCCCAATGGGAATCAAACCTCTCCAGATAAGCATTTTAGGAATTCGTCCTCTCCTTCCCTCTCCCGGAAAATCCATCCGCCCGGAATCGAAAGGTTTCAGATCCTTCCCCCCCGAAGACATTCAACTCCCCTCCAAGTCAGAATTTTCTTCCTCCCTGTCAGGATTCAAAGTCAAAAAATGTATTAAAACCTGTTTAAAGTTCACTGAAAGCGGAACGTTTATCCTTCAGCCGATCAATTATGTCAACACTTTTTATCGGGACATTCACTCCACGTTTTCCAGTATTCATACTGGTGGACCCATTCATCCTTGTACATCTCGACCAGATTCTGGAAGTATTTTCTGTTCTCAATCAGGATAGGTTCCTGTTTATAATAATTTTTCTTCGTTCTTATATCTTCCGTCAGGCTTTCTCCAAGCTGGAAGGCCCGCTTGCCGGCATCAGCCAGTGCTTCCGGTCCCGCCGCCATGGATGCCCCCGCGTTCCCTGTAACGTAGGAACCGAGCGTGAGCATGACTTCGTTCATGTATTCAAGAACATGCTGATCATGACCGAGACTCCCGGAGGTTGCGACCGTAACGCTGTACTTTCCAGCAAAGAGTTGACAGTGTATCGCGTCGGCCATGCGGTCGAGCAGAGTCTTCATCTGGGCGGTAACCGAGCGGATGTAGTTGGGGGACCCCATTACGAGACCATCGGCGGCCAGCATCTTCTCATAGATGCTCTTAAAGTCATCCTTTTTCGGGCACCTTCCGGTTTTGTAGCACACCCCGCACGCGTTGCAGTATTCGATGTTAAACCGGCAGAGATCCACAAATTCCACGTCCGCCCCGCTGGATTGCGCACCATCAAGAGCGGATTTGACCAGCCTGAGCGTCGAGCTTTCCGATCCCCTGGGGCTGGAATTGATACCCAATACTTTCATCACACTCCCTCCTTCTTTTATTTGTTCGCAGAAATGCCACTTCCGGCTTCAACCGAATCGGCTGAAATACTTTATTCAATCGGAAATACCTTTTCGGCGAGAACCGTGTTGTTCTCACCGAAGACGACAATTTTCAGCAGGTCCCATCCCTGTTTCCATTGCTTCACATCGACAAAACTTTTAGAGACGGTTGCGCTATTCGCAGCAAGGTTACAGGACGCGCCGCCCGGGGGTGTGAAAGCTTATGGCCAAGCGCATGCGCACGTTGAGGATACGGAGGGCGATCCGGCCTGTCAAGCGGATTTTGCCGCAATTTACCGCATTTCTGAAAAAGCATTTGGCCGCCCGCATTACCATCACTTCATCAGCAACAGGCTCATGGCCATCACAAGCATCCCGGCCACGAGGCCGATCAGGCTGTCGTGCCCCTTGCCATAAGCCCGGCTTGTCGGCAGCAGCTCGTCGAGGCTGATGTAAACCATGATGCCGGCCACGCCACCAAAGAGCAATCCCATGATTTGGGTAGGGATTCCTCCAACGTTATCGCCAAGAAAAAAACGAATCGCAAGATAGGCGATCCCGGCGCCAACAGGCTCGGCCAGACCGCTGAGCGACGAATACACAAATGCCTTCTTCCGGTTTCCGGTAGCGTAAAATATCGGTACAGAAACGCTTATTCCTTCAGGGATGTTGTGCAGTGCAAGGGCTGCGGCGATGGCCAGGCCGACGGCAGGATCATGAAGGGCGGCAAGAAACGTCGCAAAGCCTTCTGGAAAATTGTGGATTGTAATTGCCAGCGCCGTAAACAGCCCCATCCTCATGAGTTTCTGGTGCCGGATGCGATTATCTTGCACATTTGACGATGAATTGGCCCTGTCCTCACCCGCGATTGCATGGCAATCGGAAATCGGGGCAGTCGGATCATGAAGGGGCGCCGTTTCCTCTTCGGAGTGCGTCTCGTGAGGATTCTCCTCCGCCGGGATCAGGCTGTCGATCAGACCAATCAGGAACACCCCGCCGAAAAACGCGGCGGCATTCGCCCAGTGTCCCCAGTAATCACCATACGCGGCGGTCAGAGCGTCCAATCCCTTCGCAAAGATTTCAACGAAAGAGACGTAAAGCATGACACCCGCGGAAAAGCCGGTAGCAATCGAAAGAAAACGGTAGTCGGTCCTCTTCGCAGTAAAGGCGATCACACTCCCGATGCCGGTGGCCATACCTGCAAACACGGTCAGTCCAAAGGCGGTCCATACTTCCTGCATACGGCATCTCCATGTGGATTAATGGTTGAAACAAGCGGCGACATGCACGGGACAGGCAGGATAATCTGCTTCAGTCTTTGCGAGGGGAACTCCACCAGAGAAGTGCCGAGCGCATACCGTCCGGCCAGATATAAACACCATTGCTGAAGCTCAGCCGGCGTCTCAATGTGGAATAGATCAGATCATCATATTTCGTCTCGTCTGTTTCAAGACGTAAATGTCTCTTCGCCCTGCTGAAGGCGTCATCCAAAGTATCATTGACCCAGTTTTCCATGCCTTCTTCAACCAGTACATTCGCATGAATGCCCAGCGCATAGAGGGCGTTCCACGCAATCACCGCGTCAGGGCTGTCATGACGACAGCCCTGAATCTTCAAGGACAGTTCTGCCATGATGCCGTTTCCCGGCGGCAGCCTCAGAGCCAGCCAGCAGCTTTTGCGTGCAAAGCGTTCCATTTTACGCACAAAGGCCGCCAGATCCGGACTGCCATACATGCCGTGGGAACACATAACGGCGTCGTGAATTGAAGGAGAAGCATCTTCCCAGGTTTGCGAAAGAATTTCGGCGTTATGAAAACCGGCATGATCAAGATTTTCTCTCAGAATATCGACCATGCCGGCAGAAGGTTCAATCGCCGTCACACTCCTGACCCTTTTCGCCACCGGAATCGTCCAACGTCCTGTGCCGGGGCCGATCTCAATCACGGCATCCAGCTCATCCATCTCTTTAAGGACGACTTCCAGAAGAGGGTCTGGTCTTTCTGTCCGCTTTCGTGAATGCGCCCTATATCGCTCGACCAGTCTTTTGTCCGTTTTGGGCCGTTTGTTTCTTGTCACCAGCTCACGCCATAATTCCAACCAGTCAACCTCTTTCATTTCCGATCCTCTTCATTAATACAAAGTGACCCATGCGCGCAATATACGCTCAACAACACCGGAGTCACTGATGTCACAAAAAATTGACATGTCAAGTTGCGGTTTTGAATCATGTTCATGCCTACTTCCATATTTTCAATCAAGACTGTGAGCGAATCCACATTTCTCCGACCGATTGCCGCAATAGGTACGATCTCATTTACAACCCCAGCGTCCGGGCGATGATGACCTTCATGATTTCGTTCGACCCGGCGTAGATCCGCATGATCCGGATGTCCCGCCAGGCCCGGGCGATGGGGTATTCCTCACAGTACCCGTACCCGCCGTGAAGCTGCAGGCAGCGATCCGCAACCCGCCCCGCCATGTCGGTGATCCAGTATTTCGCCATGGACATCTCCCGGGTGAGATCCCGGCCTTCCATATGCTCGACAATCATCTTATCTAAAAAGGTCCGCCCGATCTCGATCTCTGTAACCATTTCCGCGAACTCGAACTGGGAATTCTGAAAATGGGAAATGGGCCGTCCGAAGACCTTCCGTTCCCGGCAGTAGGCTATGGTGTTCTCCAGCATGAACTCCGCCATCACCTGCGCCCCGATGGCCACCACCAGCCGCTCCTGCTGAAGCATTTCCATCATTTTCCGGAATCCCGTCCCTTTACCGCCCAGACGGTTCGTCACGGGAATCCGGCATTCCGCGAAGAAAAGTTCCGCCGTGTCCTGGCTGTGCCAGCCGATTTTCTTAAGATTGCGGCCTTTTTCGAAGCCCGGCGTTCCCGCCTCCACAAGGTAGAGATCGATCGCCTTGTGCGGGTCCTCCACCGCCGGATCTCTCGCCACCAGGACGATGAGGTCGCAGTTGATTCCGTTGCTGATGAAGGTCTTCTGGCCGTTGAGGACGATTTCGTCCCTGTCTGCTACGGCGGTGGTGCGGATCGCCGCCAGGTCACTGCCGGTATTGGGCTCCGTCATGCCGATGGCCGTGATGATATCCCCGGAGACACAGCCAGGGAGATAACGTTTTTTCTGCTCTTCCGAACCGTACTCGATCAGATAGGGCAGCACGACGGTATTGTGCAGGCGGGCCGCGAGCCCCGTAAAATTGGTCCTGGCCAGTTCCTCGATGACGACCACCTCATAGAGAAAATCGACGGCGGGTCCTCCATAGGCTTCCGGGACGCTCATTCCGAGGAAGCCCTGCTCCCCCATCTTTTTCCAGGCCCACCTGGGGACAATTCCTGCCTCTTCCCACTCCTCGATGTGGGGAACGATCTCTTTGGCTAAAAACTTCTTGAATGTTTCCCGGAAGATACGATGTTCCTGCATATACTGGAGAATTTCCATAAGCACACTCCTGAAGAAGAATTCCATGAAATAACCCCGCAGACCGGGGGAATCAGTTCAAGTGTAGAATTTAAGTCATGTTTCCTGTGCCTTGCACCCCTTTCACGTTCCCAGGCAGGATGGTTCCCCGGGTTTTGTCCGAACAGGGATTACAACATAAAGCAATACATTATCCATGGATTTCCAGCCGGCAAAGCAGGGATGGTCGGGCACAGAAAACAGGCAAGGCAAGTGATTGTAAAAAGTGAATGCTCTCAGAAAGGCTCGTGAGACTATTGGGACGTCATCCATCCCTTACGGATTGTCCGGCGATTGCCATTTCCTTTCAAACGCAGCCTTCTCCTGTGATTTCAGACCATGCCGCCGTTCACACAGATCACCTGACCGGTGATGTAGGACGCATCGGGTGAGCAGAGAAAACGGACAACCTTGGCTACTTCTTCCGGCTCTCCCGCCCGCCTCATGGGGATCATCTCCCTAATCCGCTCCTGGGAAAGATCCTGTGTCATGTCCGTCCGGATCAACCCCGGTGCGACCACATTGACCCGTATCCCCAGTCTGGCCACCTCGGCGGCGAGCGAGCGGCTCGCCGCGATCAGCCCCGCCTTGGCTGCGGCGTAATTGGTCTGTCCCCGATTTCCCACCAGAGCTGAGATCGAAGACATGGAGACCACTGAACCCCGGCGGGCCTTCATCATCACCTTGATCACGGGTTGCGTGACATTGTAAAAGCCGTTGAGGGTCGTCTGGATGACCGCGTTCCAGTCGGTCTCCGGCATCATCAGGAAAAGATTATCGGCCGTGATTCCCGCATTGTTCACGAGAACATCCAGCGAAAGACGGCGGGCCAGCAGTTCATCAAGACAGCGTCGGCTCTCAACAGAATCAACGACGTCAAAGCACAGTTTCTCCGCGGTGCCGCCCTCGGCCTCGATCAGGGAAACGGTTTCCTCGGCCCTCGCTTCATCAGAGCGGTAATTAACCACCACATGATATCCGGATCTGGACAGTTCAAGGGCCACAGCGCGCCCGATCCCCCGGCTCGCGCCCGTGACCAGGGCGGTCCGGCGTTTATCCTTATCCATAATTTTTACTCCGCGAACTGCGAGAGGGTCATGAACTGGCGGCACACGATTGGCCTTCCGTCTGCCAGAACGGCGACATTTCCCTCAGCTGCGCGATGATTCCCGGCAGGGTCTCAATGACCAGATCGACGTCCGCTTCCGTGTTTTCGATGCTGAGACTGAATCGAATCGATCCATGGGCCATCGTAAAGGGAACGCCCATGGCCCGCAGCACGTGTGACGGTTGCAGAGATCCCGATGTGCATGCCGAACCGGATGAGGCGCAAATGCCATATCGATCCAGCATAAGCAGGATGGCCTCCCCTTCCACAAATTCAAAACTGATGTTGGTAGTATTGGGAAGACGATTGACCCGGTCGCCGTTAACACGGGCCCGGGGAATTCTCGCCAGAAGTTCGTTTTCCAGTTTGTCCCGCAACTGTCTTACCCGGCTGTTTTCCTCTTCCATATGCCGGGCTGCCAGCTCACAGGCCTTTCCAAGACCGATGATGCTCGGTGTGTTCTCCGTCCCCCCCCGGCGTTCCCTTTCCTGGTGACCGCCGATCATGAAGGGAGAAAAACGCGTTCCCCGCCGGAGATAGAAGACGCCGATCCCCTTGGGGGCATGGAGCTTGTGACCGGAAAGGGACAGCATGTCTATCGTATTTTGCCGCATGTCGATCGGAATTTTCCCGACGGCCTGGACGGCATCGGTGTGAAACAGGATACCGTGGTTGTGAGCAATCTCCGCGGCCCTCTCCACGGGAAAGACAACGCCTGTTTCATTGTTGGCCCACATGAGGCTTACGATGGCCGTGTCCGGCGTCAGGCATTGTTCAAAGGCTTCCATATTGAGACGGCCCTCACTGTCGACCGGCAGTTCCGTCACACGATAGCCCGATTCGGCCAGATGGGCGCAGAGCGCTTTGATGGCTGGATGCTCCACCCGACTGGTCACAATATGCTTGCGATCCGGATGGGCGGCCAGCGCCGAACGGATGGCCGTATTGTCGCTTTCCGTCCCACAGCTGGTAAAAATGATCTCGTCGGGAGACGCACCAAGCAAGGCGGCAACCTGTTCCCGGGCCTCCCGGATTTTGATGCCCACCTGCCCGCCGAAGGTATGCATGCTTGACGGATTGCCGTATAGCTCGCTGAAATAGGTGAGCATCACCTCCAGCACCTCCGGCACAACACGGGTTGTTGCATTGTTATCCAGATAAATCGTCGTCATGCCTTCACCTCCTCAACGATGAGCTCTGGTGTTACCAGTTCACGGAGTTTGAACTCCACAAAACCCTTCAGGGTCTGCTGGGAGGCCCGGCAAACGGCACAGGCCCCCCGGGTCGCCACCAGCACCCGGTTTCCCACCACATCGATGAGTTCCACATCACCGCCGTCGTTTTTCAGGGATGGTCGGATTTCCTTTTCAAGGACATCCTCTATCATGCGGATTTTCTGGATGTTCGTCAGTTTCGGACGGACGGGTTCGCGAACTTCTGCCCGAACCCGGTCAATGATCTCCTGAATCTTTTCGTGGCAGCTTCCACAGCCGCCTCCCGCCTTCGTATAGTTGGTCACATCCTCCACGGTGGTCAGGTTGTTTTCCCTCACGGCTTTTTCGATTTCCAGATCCGTGACACCGAAGCATTCGCAGACGATCTGCCCCTCTTTCTTTTCCATCGGCGCTCCCCGGTAATAGGCAATCGCCTTTTCCAGAGCCTGCTGCCCGAGAACCGAACAGTGCATCTTTTCCTGAGGAAGCCCTCCAAGGAAAGCGGCAATGTCCTGATTGGTTATCTTTTCTGCTTCTTCCACTGTGAGACCCTTGATCATCTCCGTCATCGCCGAGGCCGCGGCAATGGCACTGGCACAGCCGAAGGTCTTGAATTTCGCCTCCTTGATCCGCTTGTTTTCATCCAGTTTGAAAGTCAGCCGGAGCGCATCGCCACAGGCCATTGAGCCGACCTCCGCCACCCCGTCCGGATTCTCCACTTCTCCAACATTCCGGGGCTTCAAAAAATGTTCCTTTACCTTATCCGTATATTCCCACATGCAGCTTCCCCCTCTCCAGAGATGATGCAACGCCGTCAAAAGGCGTCTGAAAATTTTTCTTTTTTACGCACTGTTTCCCGTCTTTTTGCCATAATCTTTCGGGGGATTGCAAGATATCATTTGGGGAAGATGCGATCGGAACACAAATATCTTACTGCAACCTAATCAAGGAATCCGGCTTTTTGGGAAACGGCTGTTTGAAAATCAGGTTCTGGGAAGTTTTCTGGAAGTGTGAACCTTAATGATCTTCTCAAGAGCGATTTTGACGACCCTGTGAAGACAGGCAAAGAATTATTGGATTAAATAGAGGGTTTACGTTATATTGACAGCAATACAAATAATCTGTTTTTGAGTCAATCCACGCATTTCCTTCAAGAACCCGGCATCTGGACAACCGGACACAAACAGCCCGGGAAATTCTTTAACGGCTTCACCAAGTTTTCGGTATAAGGAGTTGCCCATGAACAGCGCCGCATTTTTCAAGATGAGTTACGGCGTCTATATCGTTTCTTCCCGGAAGGACGGTCAATTCAACGGTCAGGTCGCAAATTCGGTTTTTCAGGCAACATCTGACCCGCCCACGGTTGTGGCAAGCATCAATAAAAACAATCTCACCCATGAGTTCATTCAAGCCAGCAGGAAGTTTACCGTCTCTGTTCTCGCAAAAACAGCCCCAATGAACCTGATCGGCCTGTTCGGATTCAAGTCAGGCCGCACAGTCAACAAGTTCGCGGATGTTTCCTTCAAAATGGGTGTTCTGGAGGTCCCGATTGTTCTGGATCATACAGTGGCTTACATGGAGGCGGAAGTGATCGACGAAAAGGACTGCGGCACCCACACCCTTTTTATCGGAAAAATTGTCGACTGCGAAATCGTCAGCGACGAAGAACCCATGACCTACGCCTATTATCATGAAGTCAAAGGCGGAAAGTCTCCGAAAAACGCTCCGACATACAGGGAAGAAAAAAAGGAGCCGACAGCGGCCCCGCAAACAGGAGGGAAAATGGAGAAATACACTTGCACAATCTGCGGGTATGTTTATGACCCGGAGCAAGGTGATCCCGAATCGGGCATCGCTCCCGGAACAGCGTTTGAAGATCTCCCCGATGACTGGACCTGCCCGATCTGCGGCGCGGACAAATCCCAGTTTGAAAAGGGCGGATAAGGAAAAACGGGATTTTCAGCAAGCCTGTTCATCGCCTCGGACAGGCTTGATTTCAGCCCAGGGAATGGCCATTTCAATCCATGGCCTTTAACGTTTTTCCCAAAAATTTACGAAATACATTGTAATCGCCGGTCATCGGCAGGGGTTCGCCGGTTCGCGAGTCGATATCCCGCATGCTTGCCGGCAACTCGGGACTGATGCCCAGCAGCGACACGATTTCTTCGGGGAATTTTGCCGGATGAGCCGTTTCCAGGGATACACAGAGCACTTTCCTCCCGGTCTGTTCCAGATAGAGTTCAAGACCCCGCCAGCCCACAGCTCCATGTGGTTCCAGAATCAGTCCGTACGAATCGTAAGCCCTTCGGATCGTCCGCCGGGTTTCCTCATCGGAGACAGAAACGGAGAAGATATTGTTCCTCATCTCTTCCAGATCCGGCATCTTGTGCACACGACCTGTCCGGTCCACTGTCCCCCCGTATAAGTCAAAAAACCGGGCCAGATTGCTCGGATGGCCTACGTTCATGGCATTCGACAGACAGGCAAGAGAAGGCGATATCTTTTCGTAACGGCCGGTTTTCAGAAAACGGGGAAACTCATCGTTCTCGTTGGTGGGCATCACCAGTTGAGCGACGGGCAGGCCCATGCGCCGTGCGTATTCACAGCCCAGGGCGTCTCCGAAGTTTCCAGACGGCACGGAAAAGACGATCTCTTCCCCCCTTTCGGCAAGCTGGGCATAGGCATAAACATAATAAATCATCTGGGGTAGAATCCGGCCGAAATTGATGGAATTGGCGGAGGTCAGATTCAATCCCGCCAGGGCGGGATCGGCAAAGGCCTGTTTGACGAGATCCTGGCAGTCATCGAACTTTCCTTCCACGGACAGGGTCCGGACATTGCCGCCGATGGTGTCCAACTGCTTTTTCTGCCGGCCGCTCACCTCTTCCCGGGGATACAGGATATAGACGTCAATTCCGGCAACGCCCTTAAAGGCTTCCCCCACGGCACTGCCTGTATCCCCCGAAGTGGCCACCAGGACATTGAGGCGCTTTCCCGGATCGCGAAAATGACTCATCAGGCGGGCCATCATCCGGGCCGCGAAATCCTTGAAGGAAGCCGTCGGTCCCCGGTCGAGTCGGAGAACATACCGACGGTCCACAACGCGTTCCAGGGGAACTTCATAATTATAGGAAGATTCAATCACCGCCTTCAGGGTTTCCAGAGGCAGATCCGCCCCGAGATAAGCCTCCGCCACCAGCAGAGCGGCCGCCGTATAGGGCCTGCCTTTCAGATTCAGGATCTCGTCGAGGGACAGTTGGGGAATGCTCTCGGGCATGAACAGTCCTTCATCCGGAGCCTGCCCCAGAAGCAGGGCTTCCCGGAAGGAAACCCGATCCTTGAACGGCTCCATTCCTTCAACATTATCGAGGTAACGATTTGTGCTGTAATACAGGATTCTCTCTCTCATGAATTCCCCCATACGGTGCAACTTTTCCCGACGGCGTGGAACGCTGAATTCCACCTTCAAAGTTCGAAGTTCCAGGATAGCATTTCCCGATGAGAGACATAGAATTTGGAACGTTGAACCTTCTAAGCAGGGAGCTGTTCCCGATGAATTTTATGACTTCGGACAAAATCCAGAAAAATCTGGTGGTGACGCATCAAAGCGAGCTGCCGGCGATAAATCAGATAAAAAGAGCGTTCGATGCGGCAGTCCTCAACGGGCACTTCGTACAGAAGACCGGAACGAAGCTCCCGCTCAACTGCATGGATGGAAATCATGGAAATTCCAAGTCCCGCAATCACCGCTTCCTTTACTGCCTCGGAACTCCCGAGCTCAACGGCGATATGCAATCTCGAAAGTGTCCAGTTTAACGCATCCCGGAGATATCGCTCGAAGACCTCACGCGTGGCAGACCCTTTTTCCCGAACGACAAAGGGTTCCCCCGCCAGCTCCGCCCAGGTGACCATTCCCCTGCCAGCCATACGATGCCCTCGGGGAACTGCAAGAATCAGTCGGTCTTCCCAGAGAGGCTCTACGTTCAGTTTCTGATTCAACGGCTTCTTCCCGATGATGCCGATCTCCGACTGCTGGTTCAGGATCGCGTCCATGGACTCCTCGCTGTCCGCCATCTGGACATTCACCCGGATATCCGGATGGATTTTACGGAAATCACTGAGGACATAAGGGAGAATATAGGTTGCGGGGATCGTACTGGCGTGCATGTCGATAACACCACCCGTATGATCCTGAGTCCGGACCAGCCGTTCCCCGGCCTCTTCCCTCAGATGAAGCAGTTTCCTTGCATAATCGTAAAGAACCTTTCCCTCCGGAGTCAGGGAAATACCCATGCGCTCCCGATTGACCAGTCGGACATTCAGGACCTCTTCCATGTTTTTTACATGTTTGGTCAGGGAAGGCTGGGTAAGACAAACCCGCCGGGAAGCCCGGCTGAAGCTCCGTTCTTCGACAAGAGCGACCAGGGTTTCAAGCTGCTGAATGGTAATGTTCCGAAAACCGTCGTATGCCATGACTGCGACTGCTATCATAACCGAAAGGAATAATCAATCCGTTTGAAGCACTCAGATGAATTTGACATCCTTTCTTCTTTCTCTTATAGTCTTGCATTCTCATGATCATGCCGCTATCCTCTTTTTCCCTCTGCGGCTGCAGGCAGCCGGGATGAAAGAGACACATGAAAATAAAAGCAGTACAGGAGCTTTTCCAATGGAAGATTCCCCCAAACCACGCCTGACTGAAACCGTTTCCGGAGCCGGGTGAGCCTGCAAGATCGGTCCGGGAGACCTGAAAGAAGCCTTATGCGATTTCCCCCTGATCTCCGACCCCAATCTGATCGTTGGGATGGAGCATGGGGAAGACGCGGGAGTTTACAAACTCCGGGAAGATCTGGCCATCATCCAGACGGTGGATTTTTTCACGCCCATTGTGGATGATCCCTATACCTTCGGCCAGATTGCCGTGGTCAATGCCCTGAGCGACGTCTACGCCATGGGCGGTACGCCGCTGACGGCCATGAACATCGTCTGCTTTCCCATCAAGAAAATGAACATCTCCATTCTTCGGCAGATTCTTCTCGGCGGGCTGAACAAGATGCGTGAGGCGGGCGTACTGCTGATCGGCGGCCATAGTGTGGAAGATCCGGAACTGAAGTATGGGCTTTCCGTAACCGGAACCGTCCATCCCGAAAAGGTCCTGCTCAATTCCGGCGCCCGCCCGGGAGACCGGCTTATCCTGACGAAAGCCCTGGGAACAGGCATTGCCGGCACGGCCATCAAGGCCGGGATCGCCGATGAAGCCCTGATCGCCTGTTCGATAAGTTCCATGAACACCCTGAACAAGATTGCAGGAGACATTGTTCAGACGACCCCGGACGTTCATGCCTGCACGGATATCACCGGCTTCGGGCTGCTCGGACACGCCGCGGAAATGATCGAAGGACAGGAAATCGGCATCCGGTTCTTCTCCGACCGGGTCCCCTGCTTCCCGGGAATCCGGGAACTGGCGGAAATGGGAATTCTGCCCGCGGGACTTTATCGGAATCGGGACTTCCGCATGCCTTTGATCGATGTCCATCCCGACTGTCCCGAATGGCGTTTTGATATTCTTTTCGATCCTCAGACTTCCGGAGGACTGCTCTTTGCGCTGGCCGCCGACCAGGCGGAACCCTGCCTGGGCAGACTGCACGCAGCCGGCGTGCGGGAAGCGTCCATTGTCGGCGAAGTCCTTTCCTCTCCGGCCGGCCGGATTATCGTGGAATAGGAATAAAAAGGGAAATTCTGAGGTTTGTTTTATCGTGCCGGATCTGGTCATCCCGGGGCAGGATCGGTTTAAGCATGGTCATTTTCCTGTGCCGCTCCTTCCTCAAGTCATTGCTCCGGCTAAAAAAATGTTTACCGATATCCCGCAATAAAGCGTTCCCCGATTCAAAAGATAACCATCATCTCAAAGTTTATACCCTTGATATATTTCCATGAATATAATAGATATCCAACCGGCCTCTGCCTGATAAGCAGCGGGTTTCATAAAGGCGGCGGCCCTCATTCACCCATACGGAGGGGCCGGACAGGCAGGCTTGTGTTTGTTGAAAACCTGCCTGAAAGAGACATTGTTTTTAACTGCGATACAGCAGAAGAGAAAATAAGCGGAATTCAGGAGCTGCACGGCGGAAAAGGATGGTCGCTGCTGTCTGATTACTGCCTCCAAGCCGATAGCGTGCGGTTATCCCAAACTGACATTCAACAGGAAGGATTTTCAAAAAAGGGAGGGCTTCCGCCCGGAATCCCTGACATCTGAACGAAAGGAAAAGTGAAGGAGTTACAATATGATGCAACCGACGACCTCAAACCCCAGTGATTTTATCCGGGACATCATCGATGAAGACCTGCGGACAAACAAACACGGCGGCCGTGTTGCCACCCGTTTCCCGCCGGAGCCGAACGGCTACATCCATATCGGTCACGCCAAGTCGGTATGCCTCAACTTCGGGATTGCCTCGCAATACCAGGGAACCTGCAATCTCCGGATGGACGATACAGACCCGATGGGCGAATCCATGGAATTCGTGGAATCGATCATCCACGATGTGCACTGGCTGGGATTTGACTGGCAGGACCGTCTCTTTTATGCCTCCGATTATTTCGAGCAGCTTTATTCCTTCGCTGTTGAGCTCATCAAAAGCGGCAGCGCCTATGTCTGCAGTCTGAGTCCTGACGAGATTCGGGAACATCGAGGAACATTCACGGAACCGGGCAAGGAAAGCCCCTATCGAAACCGTCCCGTAGAAGAGAATCTGGACCTCTTTTCACGGATGCGGGCCGGCGAGTTCGCCGACGGCGCCCATGTCCTGCGGGCAAAGATCGATATGGCTTCTTCGAATATAGTCATGCGGGATCCGATCATCTATCGCATTAAACGGGAGCCTCACTACAGGACTGGATCAAACTGGGTCATTTATCCCATGTACGACTTCGCCCACTGCCTCTCCGACGCTTTGGAAGGAATCACCTATTCAATTTGCACCCTTGAATTCGAAAACAACCGTCCCCTGTACGACTGGTTCGTAGAGAGACTGATCGAAGGCTCGCGCCCGCGGCAGATCGAATTCGCCCGCCTTAATCTGAGCTATACTGTGCTCAGCAAGCGGCGGCTCATTGAACTGGTAACCCAAAAGCATGTTCAGGGCTGGGATGATCCCCGCATGCCGACGGTTGCAGGCATGCGTCGCAGGGGCTACACACCTGAAGCCATCCGGACATTCTGTGCCGATATCGGCGTGGCCAAAAACGATAATCTGATTGATATATCCCTGCTGGAACACTGCGTCCGCGAGGATCTCAATGCCCATGCGCCAAGGGCATTATGCGTCCTGCGGCCTCTGCGGGTTGTGATCGATAATTATCCTGAAGATCAGGTCGAAGAGATTGAGTGCGCCAACCATCCGCAAAATCCCGGGATGGGAACGCGGATGCTTCCCTTTTCCAGGGAGCTTTATATCGAACGAGACGACTTTATGGAAGATCCACCGAAAAAATATCACCGTCTTGGACCGGGACGGGAAGTCCGTCTCAGAAATGCTTACATCATCAAATATGAAAGCATGGTGAAAGACGAGAAAACCGGCGAAGTCAGCGAGCTCCACTGCACCTATGATCCAGAGACCCGCAACGCGCCGCCAGCGGACGGACACAAGGTTCAAGGAGTCATTCACTGGGTTTCGGCACGGCACGCTGTACCTGCCCAGGTAAGATTGTACGACCGGCTGTTTAGCATCGAGGATCCGGGAAACGAAGAAGATTTTATGAAATTCCTGAATCCCGGCTCTCTGGAGATCCTGACAACCTGCTATGCAGAATCGAGCCTGAAAAATGCGGAAGCGGGGAACAAATATCAGTTTGAAAGACTGGGGTATTTTTGTGTTGATCCGGAGGCTTCAGCCGGCAAGCCTGTTTTTAACCGCATCGTTCCGCTGAGGGATTCATGGACCAAGACAGCCGGTGTAAAGAAGGATTAGCAGATCTTTGACAAAGGATGCGCACCCGAAGAGCGGCAGCCTGATTTATATCCAGATCAACAAGCCGAAAGCCGCTGTTAACGCAAGTTCATTTTTTTCAATTCATAAGTGGAAGCTGCTCATGATTGGAAACATCATCGAGCAGCTTTGCCACGTATGCATCATCTGTCCTGTTTTTTACCGACCAATTCTCAACAGATGGATCTGGTCAACCTAAGGTGACCTGACTCAGCAGTTGATAAACCTCATTGACATTGCTGTCTTTCTTGAATTCCTTGACGATGGGTTTTGGATTTCCGTGGATCCAGATCTTCAGTTTCGCTTCGAGGTCGAGAAGACCGGTACTCACCTTAGCAAAGGCAGAAATCTGGGAATAGGGAACTGTTATGTATGCGGCCTTTTTCCCCGTTACTGCCTGGTCTACAAGGATAAGCCGCTTGTTCGTGAAGACGATCATTTCGTTATGCAGCCTGAAGACCTTAGTGACGTCCTCGCCATCTACGAGGAGTGGCGCGTATTCCTTCCTGATGTTGTCCACCAGTTCCTGCATGGATAGCAGTCCCATTTGTCCGCCGATCAACCCTTCCATAGTCTACCTCCTTTATTTCTTAAGCCATAATAAGTGATTTGACACAGGTTCGTTCCAAAGATTTTCACGAGTTCAACATCCATTTTGCGGAAGAGAAAACTCTTTTCATGTTGCACCCTATATTGCATTGAATCGCTCGAAAGTCAAACAGTTGTCAGTTAATTCTGAATGCCTCGGCATGGTCTTCACAGATTGACATCATTACCTTTCATTCGTCGATCCACGTCACGCTGAATGTTACACATGACGTTAAACATTCGGGCAACAGGGCTGAAGCTTTCTGGAAAGTGCCGCGCCAGTTCGTTCTTGACTTCCTGTTTGCCAGAAAGACGGACTCCGATCATCACCATGGCGTCGTGGATCACATGATCGGCAGTGGAAATTCTTATTGTGGCGGCAATATTATTGTCAAGAGAGGAAGTTGTCGGCATCGACTGAAGATATGGGCGGCTGTCATTAAAGGAAAAAATCCGGTGCGTTACGGTAATGCCATAGCGGAGACAGTGAGTTGTTTCGAGAAAGAGATGCGGGTGACTGTAACTGTTTCCTTTGCTGCCGCCCTTAATAATTTTCTTTACTGAATAATCCCGGCAGAACTTTACCGTTGAAAAAAGAGAGGGTGACCATAAATGGCCTGTCACAATCTGTTGCCGTAACCTCGGACAAACTGTCATGTTTCAAAGCAGCAATCATGGACAAATCTCCTCGAGAAGTTCATTTTAGTAAATAAACAAAAAAGATTTTATCTTAACAGGCTAAATTATATCAGCGTAATGAAAATTTATCATTACAACATAACCGTACAATGAAGTCGCCTTGGAACTTCTTACCAGATGGGATATTAATCCAGCAACCAGCGATAGATTGTCGCAGTTCCTTTAAAAAAAGGGATAAAGTACGCGGAGGGGCCAGTCATCGCCAAAGCCGACACGTTCTTGTTTTATTCATTCTGTTGCAGTGTTTCAACCCTCATGACACAAAAACCCCTCCGCATATACTCGCATTACGAAAAGCAACATCTTCTCAATTCATCCATGACTGAGATTTGAATTACCAGACAATCCGCGCATCGACAGCCACGCAGCCTGAGGCATCGGCCATCAGAGGATTGATGTCCAGTTCCTTGATGTCCGGGACCTCCGTGGCCAGGAAAGAAACCCTTTCCAGGGTTTCCAGAAGCCCTTCCCAATCCACACAGGCTTCACCACGCACGCCCTTCAGCAAAGGATAGATCTTCAGAGACGAAATCATTTTTTCGGCCTCCGGCCTTCCAACAGGTACGAGTTCGCGGCTGACGTCCTTGAAGACCTCCGTGTATATGCCTCCGTATCCGCAGGCAAGGATATGGCCGAACTGTGCGTCAAGTTTGAGACCAACGAGGAGTTCCTTTCCCCCGACCTGTTCCTGCACATGGAAACCGATTTTCACCGCTGGATTGCGATCATGTACCTTTTCTTTCATCCCCTGAAAGGCCTCACGAAGCTCCTTTTTATTGCGAATCCCGGTCATTACCCCCCCCCACTCGCTTTTGTGAAGAAAGGCTTCGCCTGACAACTTCAGGACAAGTGGATAAGAAAGTTCGTCGGCCGCTTCTTTGATTTCTTTCCAGTTTCGTGCGATCTTTCCCCGCGATGCGTGAATCCCGAAAGCGGCCAGCAGGGCAAGGGCATCCTCTCCAAGCAGGATCTTACGTCCTCTTCCCTTCTGCAACAGCGATTCGGCCTGCTCGTGGTCATAAGGAAAACTCCGCTGGGAGGAGATTTCCCGTTTTCTGAGCTGATGGTAGCGGTAACAAAACGACAGGCCCTGCGCAGCCCGCTCGACGGATTCGAAGCAGGCGACATTGTCGGTGGCGGGTTCAAGGCGCTCCACAGTGTCGTCGGTTCCCGAACCATAGACCCACATGGCAATTGGTTTCCGACTGCCGCTTTCCCGCCGGGCGGCTGCAACCGCCTCGACAATGTCAATATTTTTGTGAAGGGGGGAATCCACGCTTACCGTCACCCCCAAAACACCATCGACCTTCGGCGATTTCAGCAATTCCATCAGGGCGGTTCTGTAGGCCTGAGAGTAACCGCCTCCGAGCATGCCCACAGGCCAGATGTCGATAGGATTGCCGATGTGAACCCAGTCCGGTATCCCCTTTTTCAGCTTATCGGGAAGGCCCTCAGGCAATTCCGCAATCTTCAATCCGAAATCTTCACAGGCATCCGTTGCCATGATCCCTCCCGCTCCGGTGGGGGTCAGGACTCCCAGTCGTGGCCCCTCCATATCTTCAAACTGTATAAAAGAACGGATGGCATCTTTCAGTTCGGAACCATTTTTCACGCGAATGAGGCCGGCGCGGTTGAAGGCAGCCTCAGCGATTTCGTCCTCCCCGGTAAGAGAGGCCGTATGGGAGAGGGCGGCCTTGGCACCGGCCGTGGTCCTTCCGGTTTTGAAAATGATGATCGGTTTGTCAGGGGATATCCGGGAGGCTGCTTTCAGGAATTCCCTTCCCCGGATGATGCCTTCCATGTGCACCACGATAACCCGGGTTTCCGGATCGGCTCCGAAATATTCCAACGCGTCGACAAAATCCATATCACAGGCATTCCCAATATCGAGTGCCTTTCCCCAGTCATGATAGGCGAGGTTGTGCGAGGCCACCTGGATCATACCCGTCTGGGCGATCAACGACACCGGCGGAATCTTCTTCGGTTTGATGAGATCGACAAAGCTGGTCGAGAAATTACGGAAATTGTTCAGAATTCCCAGTGTGTTGGGGCCGACAACCCGTATGCCGCTCTCGCGAGCCAGCCGAACGATCTCGTTCTGGAGCTTCTCCCCATGCGGATCGGCATCGGCAAAACCCTGGCTGACGATCATCACCCGCTTCACACCGGATTGAATGCACTCTTTAAAAGCAGCAACCACCTGGTCCCGACCCATGGAGATAATCACCAGGTTTACCGTCTCCGGCACTTCGGTTATGGAGGGAAATGCCCTGAGACCACAGATTTCATCGGCTTTCGGGTTGATCGGATAGATGCGTCCCTGGTAGCCGTAGCGGAGCATCATTTCTACTCCATTGTACGTGTCCGGGCCCGTTTGTCTGGGTGTTCCGATCATGGCTACAGATTCCGGCTCCAAAAAATATTTCATTTCAGATTCCTCCTCCTTTCACATAAGTTCAAGATCCGTTTTTAACCTCTTTGAGATTCTCCGAGATCCCTGCCCCTTGACTGACTCACTTTTTTGTTGCTTGTACTTTTCTGCTGTTTTCTTGATTTATTTGAATTGCGGTGTGTGAGGTCCTGCCAACTACCCCAGCCTGTTCTGTCTAACGTCTGGGGTGCAGATCATGTGAAACGATTACCCTGCTGCCTTTTAAATGATTAATCCAGTTGATGAGTACTTTTATAGCTGAGAGAAATTATGCATACAACCCTCAAAAAATAATGTCAATGATTTTCAATTATTGGAGGGAAATATAGATTCTAGATACCACTGAAAGAAATATGAAGGATTTCACCATAGCTTTTTTGTGCTGTTTGACCATTTTCGGCACTGGTTTTTGAAGTTTCGGTCACAAACCCGGTCGAAAAATTTTTAAGTGAAATTCAAAGCTGAAGGGGTTCCAAGGCTTTACTCTGTAGCCCCTTCTTTATATTAAATCAAAAAATGGCGGCAGGATTTTAACCTCCGCCATCCTTCCCCCAAGCAGACCGTCATTCGATAGGGGCATACATGCGGCCATCTACCGGAGATCGGCGTCACGCTTTTCTATCCTTCTTAACCCTTGTTCTTACTTTTTCCCCGACCATTCCCGCGGCCTTTTTCTCCCGAATACTTTCCTCCGCCACAGCCATATAGATCCTCGCCTCTTTTCAGTGCATGAAACTCAGGCGATCCTGGTTTAATACCCAAGCTCTTCGCCAAGGCTCCCCACCCTTTTTTCTTCCCCGCCTTATATTTCTTCATGACATATTCCGGCTGATGATTTGACATTTCCCCGAGGCGCATAACCATATAAGCATCGACTGGGTTGGAAACGTTGCCAATAATGGCATCAATCTGAGCAGAACCGATCTGAAAGCGCGTGGCAAGCCTGGCCTTGAATCCCGAGGGATCAGCTTGGGCCTGGATGTTGAAATCATGCATCCAGTCAAAATCTCCTGCCACAGAGATTGATGAAGATAGAAAAAATAAAACAGCGGCCACGAGCATAATCCTACACAACTTCATTAGTCTTTTTCCTCCTTCTCTTTTCTATTTTTAACCTCGATCTTCTTATCATGTTACAATATCTATAGTAGTCTATTGAGGCTTAGCCTGTGTTTGCTGTGCAATCTTAATTTCTACTCTTCTGTTCTTCTGGCGTCCTGCCTCTGTATCATTGGTTGCAACAGGCATAGTTTCTCCAAAACCAACCACCTCAATGCGGTTTTCTGCTACGCCACGCTGAACCAGTAAATTCTTTACTGCGTTGGCACGTCGTTTTGAAAGGTCCATGTTATATGTATCGGAACCTTTGCTGTCGGTATAACCCTCCACCCTGATGAAAGTGTCGGGGTATTGCTTAAGAACGCCTGCAACGCGGTCTATTTCAAAGTAAAGATCAGGCCTGATCTCTGCCGAGTTCGTATCAAAGGTGACATCGCCTTTGAAGGTAACTGCCAGAAGGTTGCCTTCCCTGGTAACGGCTGCGGCATCTGAGGCGCCCAAAGCGTTACGCATGTCCTTTTCCTGATTGTCCATCATTCTGCCGACTCCGGCGCCTCCAAGTCCACCCACTGCCGCGCCGATGGCCGTACCGATCAGTGTGCTCTTCGTACTGTGACCGATAACCTGTCCGAGCAACGCTCCTGCTGCAACACCACCTGTCCTGGAGCCGCCTCAAGTACTATGGGCGGTGGTTCGCAGCCAACGCCTCCACCGTCATAGACGTCATAACCTGGCTCGACGTAGCAACCTTGGAGAGACAGTAAAATCAATACGACCATCGTTGCTAACTGTTTCATCTTGATCTTCCTAAAATGATCAATTCTCAAGATGGGCGAATTTGAATTTTCCCTCTCAAAAAGTGACAGCCCTTAAGCGTTTGATCATCTTTATTATAAAACCATCCCGTCACAGAGATTATGTCGCTGGGCTATTCAATCATCATCGTCATGATGGTGTCGTTTTTAGTATCCATGTCCTTTAACTCTGTATCCATGGCCTCTATAGTGTTTACTATAAGGCCCATTAGCATATGCGTGGCGATGATATGGGCGACGCTGATAATAAGCCGGATAGTATGCTGCCGCAGGAGGAGGCGGGGGAGAATAGACTACCACTGGTGGAGGGGGAGGCGCTGCCGGATATACCACTACAGCGGGAAAAGGTATGCCAAAAGATAATCCAACTGATACGTCAGCAGCCGAACTGGTCTTTGGTAAAAAACCTGTCGCTAACCCAAACATCGCTACAATAATCATCAATTTGACGAATTTCATAAATCTGCCTCCTTGTTCATTGTTTCTTTATTGTTTAAATATTCATCCATACTTTTACTGCACATTATAGCCAACCTCATACCACTCGAACATTCTTCTAAAAAACATGTTTATATTTATCAGGATATGGAATCCATGCCTCTAAATCAGCGTGGCGTTTCTGGTTATAAAGTACCCAAATGCAGTATCCACATGGAGATAAAATATCCAGTTTTCATGTCCTCTGCTTTTTTATATCATCACTGTTTGAAGGATTTGTGAGTCCAGTAAAAAGCAATGCGGTAACATGGCAAACGATGTCCTCACTGCTAAGTCCCTTCATTGTGGGAATCTGATCCCGAAGTTTTGCTGTTGCCAACGGAAGCATAGTCAATCCGATGATTGACCCGATAAGCAGTCGCGAATCGATACCGGAATTTATGACTCCCTGCTTCTGACCTTCAGCTATTTTCGCACTAAATTTATTCATCTTATCTATGGGAATGTTATTTAGCATCTTTTCTCGAAGAGCTCCTCCTTCGTTGACAATTTCTCTAATCCATAAAGAAGGAAGCCAAAGCATCGTTTCGCAGGTGTTGACGATTCTGTTTACCAGATCCCTTACCATAATAAGAGGATCATCTTCTTCTCCGGTAACCGGCTCCCAGATCATGTCAATGATACGACCTATTCTTTCTTCGATGATCGTATCCAGCAGAGAATCACGAGTTTTAAAGTAATAATGGATCATTGCCGGGTTGACACCGACACTTGCTGCAATTTCTGCCATTGTCGTCGCTGCGATACCCTGCTCTGCAAAGAGGGTAGTAGCTGCATCAAGAAGTAGCTCTCGTGTATTCTTATCAGTCATTGTAGCTTGCACTCCTTAATATTAGGACGTGATTTTGTCTCTGACCTTTTTTCTCATAACATCAGGATCGATATCAAGTTGATGAAAGACAACTTCCACGAACGGATTGTTCTTATCAAATAAGAACTCCCGTGCCCGTTCGTCTTTTCCGCTGCTTTTCCTCAATGCCTCCATGGCTGAGAAAATGACGGCTAACCACAGCCTGTAAGGTCCGGAATCACGCATATACTCAAGATAATCTTGATCTAAGCTCATTTGAAATGACCCCCTAAATGCTTCTCTTTTATAGGAATTATTTTAGTTACCATACCACTTCAAATGCCATAGCAACTGGCGTGATTGCGTCTTTCATCCTGATTCGTACGATGTTGATGGTTTCTCCAATCGTAATTTTAGAAAGCTTTATGACACCAGCCCATCCAATGGTACTCATCGCCACCACAGCCTTCATGCTACGTCTATAGCGATGTAGAGAAACAAGAACAACACCATGGCTAAGAACAGCAATTGTTTCATGGTTTCCCCTTCTTTCTTAACACGGCCTTGTGCGCTCAAACGATCCTGTTAAGCAACTTTATCGTACTCTGTACATAATAAAGCTCAAAAGATACATTAAGCATTGAAATACACGGTTGAAGCACCTCATCATCAACTAATTAACTAATTAATTAACTTTAAGGCAAATTAACTAACTATTTAATTAAATGCAAGTCAAATAATCCTATAGATGAAAAAATGATCATCTTACTTCTTGAAAATAAACTGGCATAAAACTAAATTAAAGAAATAATAGATGTAATTCTAATCTGTTATGTATTGTCAATCATAGAAATAGACTTTGGGGGAAGGTGAATGATATACATCGAAGCTACTGATTTTTTCTTGATGGCTTTTTCTTTGCCCAAAAAAACAAAAGGGAACTACTAAATATGGATTTCCTTTTTAATTTCAATTGGCTGGGGAAACAGGATTTGAACCTATATTCACGGAGTCAGATTATGCCCCTGACATTTTCCGCAACCAAGCAATATCATTCCAATAGTTTAATATCACTGAATATTCACCTAAGAGAATTTATGAACCATTGGGAAGAAAAAAGACCATTTTTCGGGATTTTCTTTAGCGAAATTTTCCGGAAGCCGCTTCCCGACTTTGTCGCTCTTCACGACGAAATGCCTTGGATTGCTCCGGCTGGACAGGAGTTGCGGCAATGACCGCCTGGAACTGGCCTGTGACAGAGCGCTCAAGCTGAAGGCCATCGGATATCGCAGTCTCAGAAACATCCTGGATAAATATATCGAGGCAGCCGATATCCCGGAGCACAGCGATGAGTCTTTGCCGGTCCACCAGAATATCCGAGGGAGTGATTACTATGCGGGAGGTGCCCAATGATGCTGGAGCCCACGTTGACGAAACTTCACCGGATGAAGCTCTCCGGCATGGCCGAGGCACTCATCGAGCAGAGTAAGAACACACAGTACTCCGGGCTTTCCTTCGAGGAGCGAATCGGGCTACTCGTCGACCGGGAGATGACAGTCCGGGACAACCGTCGTCTTACAAAACTCCTGAAGAGCGCAAGGCTGCGTTATTCCCATGCCTGCCCCGAAGAAATCAACTTCCGGACGCCGCGGGGGCTTTCCAGAGAAGTCATCCTTTCCCTGATACAAAACGACTGGATAACGGAAAAACAGAACGTGGTCATCACGGGTCATACCGGCAGCGGCAAGACCTTCATTGCCTGTGCCCTGGCCAACAGTGCCTGCCGAAACGGTCACAGCGCCCATTACATCCGGTTGCCCAGGTTGCTTCAGGAACTTAATATTGCCCGCGGTGACGGCAGTTACGGAAAACTCCTTGCCCGTCTCGCTCGATATGCCCTGCTGATCATCGATGACTGGGGGTTGGCAAAACTCAATGACAAGGAACGAAGAGATCTCCTGGAGGTTCTTGAAGATCGCCACGGCTTCACGTCCACCCTCGTCTCCAGTCAGATTCCAACGGAGAAATGGCATAACATCATTGGAGACCCGACCATTGCCGACGCAGTACTGGACAGGCTGATCCACAATGCACACATCATCACCATGAAAGGATAATCGATGAGAAAACTGCTATCAAAGAACAAATGAACTGGACACCCTCAAACTGAAACAACAGCAGGAAGATCTGAGAAAAAATGCTGTCCAGTTCAAATCGGAATCACTTTTCAGTCAAAACCGGAATGACTGTCCAGAAAAATCGGATTGCGCAGCCTTTATGTATTTCATATTATCGCTCGTTTTCTTATCCCGTTTGTTTTGTTGAGCAGATAATGTCCGGTCGAGTCAAAGGAGATGAACCGGCTGCACTTTAAAAAACCAGAGAGCTCAGCCGGAAAGAAAAAAACTTGGACAGAACTTTCTGTCAAAATCGATTACACGTTAAAATCTCAGGTCCTGCTTATCTCTTCCAATATGAGGACTTCCGGCTCTCCTGAGACCCACGATTCAAGTCTTGGGAAAAATTCTTTAAAATACGGAGTGGATGAATGAAAATTAAAAGCATCCTCATCTCTGTATTGTTCCACCATAACTAAAATGTTCGGATTGTTCTTCTCTCGGTTCAGGCAATACAGAACGGTTCCCTCTTCCTTGGCCACCTTCGCCATCAATGTTTTAAATTCTCCCAAGGCTTCCTCCCTTTTTCCTTCCATAATTGGCAGTTTGGCAATAACCGTAATCATGTGGCTGTCTCCTTTTTAGTATTGATAAGGTGTTGTTCAGAGGATTATTATTAAACGGAAAAAAGATCAATCAACAAAAGCTTGTAAATATCGTGCTCCAATTGATAAAAAGTCGTGACCGGTGTCATGATCGTTTCTGTGACATAACCTCAGCAAAATTCGTTGATTGAAGAGAAAGCCATGAAATACCCTATACCTATCGTTCGATTGATCATACCGGATTCAGAAGGAAAGGTATTGATTCTGAAACGATACCAAAGTGAATATGCGGCTGGACAATGGTGTCTTCCGGGTGGAAAAGTGGATTATGGCAGCACCGTAGAAGAAACAGCTGTAAAAGAACTTCACGAAGAAACTGCCTTGACTTGCACGTCAATGAAATTCCTTTTTTACCAGGATAGCCTGCCTTTCGCAGAAGGAAAAATGCATTGTCTCAATCTGTATTTGGAATGCGCCGTGAAGGGAGAGATTCTATTAAATGAGGAATCGTGTGATTATGCCTGTATCGGACCTTCAGAACTGAAACGGTATGAAATCGCATTCCGTCATGATCTTGGCCTGATTCGATACTGGCAGGAAATTATCAAAGCATAATAATAATGATGAGGACACCATAATGATCTTTCGGATTACTTTAAATTGGCCAGGAAAATTGGAGTCACACCTTCACTTGCTCTTCCATCCGACAAGGAGAAAAATGCCTTGATATACTGGAGTGCTAATCTATTCAAAGCCAAGCACACCCAATATATGATCCTGCGAAACACAGCATCTCTATACTCCATGGTTATGTATGGACGAGGAATTACCAACGAGAAACAGTTTGTTCAAGAAACCTTGTCCACTAGGAAAGAGTTTATAACCTTGGATGGGAATGAGATGTTCTTTAATATGATCAATGAGTTAGAAGATAAAAACGTCCTGTTGTCCAAAATGACTGACCGGCGAGTAACGGGTTCAATTAATAATCTGATATTTCAGACAAAATTCCATCTCCTTCACGACCGGAAATCGTCACTTGAGGCCCCATTTCGACTGAATGAATCCTCGATGTCTTATCTGAGCTACAAGAGTCCGAAAGATGAGTTCCTGAAACTGCTGTTTGTGGATGGGAAAGCATAGTTTTTCAAGAATGGTGAAGAGAATAGAACGGGAACTCAAAACAGTCAGAATTATGATTGATCTATACTGCCGGCATCATCATGGTACCGATAAACCTTGCGAATCCTGCCGGGGATTACTTGAATATGCCATGCAGAGGGTTCTCCGGTGCCCCTTCAGGAAGGGCAAACCGGTGTGCGCCAAATGTCCGATCCATTGCTATAAACCGGATATGAGGGAAAAGATCAAAACAGTCATGCGATTTTCCGGACCAAAGATGATCTACTCCCATCCGATTCTTGCAGTAAGACATTTGATCGATGCACAGAAACAGCCTCCGAGTTTGACCGGCAAGGGTGGAAAGTAATCATCAATAAAAAAACGAATTGTGGTGCCTCTTTTATAAAGATTGTAACGATAAAAAATGAGCAAAAACTACGTCTACATTCTGGAATGTTCCGATAAAACCCTGTACACAGGATGGACCGTTAACATAGAAAAACGGCTTCAGGAACATAACAGCGGCAAATACGGGGCAAAGTATACCAAATCACGGCGACCCGTTAAATTGGTCCATCTTGAAATGGTCGATAGTTTGTCGGGGGTCTTGAAGCGAGAGGCACAGATCAAAAAGATGTCTCGTGCGGAGAAGTTGCAGTTAATAAAACAAAACCCTGAAAGGATGTAAGAAATTGCCTCTATTTATCCTTAAACGGCTTAAATAGGTATTCCAGTCCATTGACTTTGATCTCATGAACCATTTTAAGAAGGTCTCCGAGTTCACCCCTGGGGAAACCTTCGGGGGAGAACAAGAGGATATAGTGCCCGGGAGATTCACAAGATGAAAGCCATCATACTTCCCGAACGGTATTTTTATTTTCGCCAATTCCAAGAGGACGTTCTTATCAGAATGAACTTCCCGATCTTCAGAATTCATGGAGTATACGTGTAATCATTGTTCATGATTGTCGATTCGTGGTGACATGGTTCAGAATATCTGGCAGGAGATAGTTTCGGTTGTCCTGGGTTATTTCAATCAATTCAATATCCGGCCGGCTTTTGACATGGGCAATCAAACCCGTCCCTTAGATGCTGCCGTGGCAACAACCAATTTGTCTGAAGAGAGCAGTTCACTGCTCAAGTCAGTGAACACCGTTGAAAAGTACTCCATCTCACCGATCTCATCAATAATAACAAGTCTTTTAGCTGGATGACGAAACGGAATGTCGCCGATAAAATTCTCAAAGCTGGAAAGATCAACGTCATATTTTCCCACCTTGGATCGGCTTCGGGTATCCTCCTGAGATAGAATGCTTTTCTCGACACTAACGCTGATCAGGGAAAATCTCGGATACCATTCTCCCGGATTTCTTCCGTATAAAACCCGATAGAGTTAAGATCTCGTATCTCAGTTAGATGACCCTTGATCAAGGTCGTCTTTCCTATTCCTGATAATCCCGTAATGATGATGTTTTTTCATTGCAGTGATATATTATTCAACTTTTTTATCCAAAGGAAATTTAAATGAAATATTGAACAGAAAAGAGCATCAGTTCAAACCTAAATAATAATCAACATTATCACTGGTTATCACATCAATGCCCGTATCAATTCTTTGTGGAATTGGAACACCGATTGAAGCTTGCCATAACATCAAAATCGACATTGAGCCCTGCATTCTCGGAATGGTTGACGATGATGATTCTAGTGCCCCTTGCTTTATTGCTTCAAGTATCGGTTTAATTCCATCCATACCGACAGCTTTTACTTTACCAACCCTGCCGGCTTCCTTTATCGCTGCGGCAATGCCTATCGGACCTGATGCGTCACAGCACAAGTAACCTTTCAGGTCAGGATTCGATGCAAGAACAGATTTTGCCTGTTGCTTTGCAGTTTGAATATCGTCATTGTCAATGCCTCCATCAACAATTGTTATGCTGGGATATTTTTTCAATACGGCGATTTGTGCCTCATAACGTTCTTTATGGTTTGGTGCCGTCGGAAAACCTTGCATTACAGCAACCTTTCCAGTTCCTCCGATCAACCCAACCAGACGTTCAGCAGCAATAACTCCCTGCTGAGTAAAGTCGTTCCCGACACTTAAAATCCCGGCTTTCGGAGACGGAGAGTCGAATACAATAACCGTAATACCTTGTTTTCTGATTTTGTCTATAACTGGCATATTGCCGATGGCAACAAGAGGATCGATGGCAATGCCATCGGGACCAGTTGATGCGGCCTTTTCAAGAATTGAGTTCTGCTCAGCTACGTCAGCCGATTTCGGCGCCATATAATCGACAGTAACTTTGATACCCAGTTGTTTTTCAAGTAATTCAGCTTGATATAGAGCACCCTTATTTACTTCATCAAACCAAGGGTGAACTACTTTAGGGATTATTACAAAGCGTAGGTCCTTTTTGAGAGTCATTGATCTGGTTATCTCCTTTCTTTTAATATCGTCAGCGTTAACCAGTCCATATAGTCCAAATAAGAGGATAAAAACAGACAATAAATTCAAAAGCCTTTTCATGATCTTCTCTCCTTCCATTTGAGCTGTGTGTAATTTATTCGGACTTGAACCCCTTCTTTTATTGCCGATCTTCCAAGTTCTCAGATTAACAATACAGGATTATAAAGACACAAACAATCGGTCCTATTATGAATTATTTCCTGTAAAACCATTACTTTAGGATAAAAATATGCTTAGATGCATAAGAATAAAGATGGGGCTGTTTTTGCCATAAGCTCATGAGATATGATTGAAACCTTAAATGGAGTGAACTGGTAGGAGAATTTTCTATATAGCAAAAATGAGCAAAGCTGTTTGCATGCAAATTTTTTCCTTTTATACATCAGCCAGGCATTTGATAAATTGGCGAATTTGCGTACTTTCAATTGTAAATCTTTAACTTTGGTCTTCAACTGATCAAAACGATTTGTAGATACCGTTCTTGTCAAGCCAAAATTGGCTTGAAGTTTGGGTCATATTTTTTCCCGGATTTCAGAACACCAAAAATCACATGAACCAATTTGCGCATAATTGCGCAAACAATAACCTTCTCATTTTTGCCCTTATTTTTCAGGCGTTTATAAAAATCAATCATCACGGGATTACATTGAATGGACACCAGGGCCGGCGTATACAACGCTTTTCTGAGCTTGGCATGTCCGATTTTTGATAATCTGGGCTTTCCCTTAATCGACGATCCTGACAACTTTTCTCGCGGTGCAAGTCCTATGAAAGCCACCAGTTCACGAACGTGATTGAATTTATCCAGATCGTCCAGCTCTGCCATGAGTCGTGGAATGGTGGCTTTGCCCAGAACGGGAATAGATTCCAGCAATTCCTCTTTCTCTTTGAGCTGTGGATTTTTCCTTATTAATTCGTCAATTTGTTTCCTGAGTTTTTCAATTTCCCGATCCAGATAAGCAATATGCTCTTTGATCATCGAACTAACAGATTCGTGCGATGTGCTGAGCCGGTTTTTCTCCTGACTGCGCATGTCGATCAGGCTATAAACCCGTCTGACCAGAGCTTCCAAGGATCTCTTCTCTGGTAAAGGTGGAGTCCATTCCTTGGGCTTCATGGCCAGACAGAACCGGGCAATCAGGGCAGCATCCATCTTGTCCGTCTTGGTACGAATCATCTCACTCTGAGCAAAACCTTTGATCCTGGCAGGATTGATGATACTGACGATGTGACCCGCATCATGAAGATAGACCGCTAAATCCTCCCCGTAACTACCAGTTGCTTCCAGACAGGCATGTACCTTCTCAACCTCCTGCTTCGTAAGCCAAAGGGTCAATGCCTCAAATCCTTCCACTGAATTTTTGCAGGTCTTATGCTTGGTCTTCCCATCGACAAGAAGGGCAGCATCAAATTTCTGCTTCGCCAGCACTATCCCAAGAACAGCGGATAAAGACATAATAAGCCACATCTCTTAAACAATGAATATGATCTTCAGTAAAAGCGCTTCGTTCGAACCAATCTTGTAAGTGCAAACTCATTCCCATTTGAGAAGGTTTCTGGTACCGTTCGAGTTACAGAACAAAGCAGGTGGGAGGAGGATCTACTCTACAAACCATGCTCATGGGCATTAGATGAAACACAGATTCCCTCCTCCCATTTTACCCCAGCACACTGGGGAGTAATTCATAACATTCATTGACCCATAAGAACACAAGATGAAATAGTTCATACACGAACTCGCCTCTCATGCGGCAAATTTCCTCTCTGCCAAACTTTCTTAGTCAACATGAGTTATCCGTACATATTTCTCAAGTCGGATTCGGAGCTTAGGAAAAAACATTTTGATAACTGCCACGAAGAGAGTGTTGATAAAGAACATTATAAGAATTCAATATATTAGGGAACTATATCAACAGGTCTTGTTTATAACTTCACTGATTTCTGTGGAGAGGAATGACGAAACAGGAAAAATTAATAGAGATTTACCTGATTGCCTATATAACAGGCAATCTCAATCCTATATAATGCCGCATTTAAAGAGTAAAGCAACCCTGATTAGTTACGGGAAATATTCCATCTGCAAACTGGCATAGGCAGATATGGGATTAAGCGGAATTGAGCTGTTTATCTGAACAGGACGTGGAAAACATCTTTTCTCGGCCCGATTCTTATCGTATCTTCTAAGAAACCGCTTATTGAACCGACTGGATATGCTGTGGCAACTGCCGATCCGGTCGATTGTAGGCCAATAGTTAAACTCGAAGAAGAAAAAGTACGTGTTGGTTTATATCCGGGGGTATGCGCAGGAACTTGAGAACATACACCCAGTGAACCCTTTCCCCGGTGAAAGGAGCGCAGCGCATTTACGAAATTGTAATCAAATCAGCGTTGCTCAACAAATTATCGTGAACAAGACCCGAATTGACAGTAACCCCGACTTTACCCCCTGTACAGCGCTCTCAAGCATACTTTTTTCGCCATATAGCTGCCCGCGCCAGAACATCACATCTCTTCCTGTATATGTAACTTATTTGTTGAAAAATACTGTCCGACACGGTATAGCTGTGATGCAGCCGTGGGTGAGAACCCTAATTTGCCCTTCGTGACAGATTAACTTTCTCTGCGTACCTCACGGCTGCACCTTCTAAGGCAAAGGCGAAAAACCCCAGCCAATATTCAGTCATACCGGGAGGTTGGCGCGGAAAACGAAGTGCAAAAATAATTTGGGTTGGTTTTTTATAACCAATCTTAATGCATCCTCTCCGCCTTCAACCACACCATAACATCCCGGACTTTTTCTTCACAGCTTCACAGCCGAAAAAATCAAGTCTATCCAACTCGCCAATAGCACGCGCCAGCGCATCAAACCTTTCATTCTCACGATGTCTTTCATGCTGCCTTATCCACACCCCCTCAAAATGATGCCGTTTTGACCAAACGATCAGTTCTTCTCACAGATCGCTTAAATAGAGTCTTCATGGCGACAATCACCCAGCCTCTACCCGGCCAGTCATCAATCCTGTCGGCATGTCGTTATGATATTTGCTATCCTTTGTCATTGTTATCCGGCTATAGGCCGGCCGCTTTCGACATTGAGAAGACGCTCTGGCTTTTGTTGGCAAGGCTTTGCGGTAATCAAGTTGATCAGACAACAGAAAAGGCATCGGCAATGGTTAAGATTGAGGGGGAAACGGTATCAATTTAGAGGTGAGAAAATTACTGCTTCTGAGATGTTTTTAAGGATGGTATTGATTAACTTTGAGTATTGCTGCCTGTAGTTCACAAATTCTCATTATCATAAAGAGTCAGAATTACTATGCGTTATCATTATTGTGCTTTCAAAGTAATTATTATATGAAAAAATGAGTGTTTTCTATTGAAACAATAATGAATATGAAACCGTAAGGAGGTTAACATGGCAGAGTTACTTGTATTTCATGGTGGGAATCCTTGACCGACCTGCAGAAAGGCTATAGGCGTAGCTGAGGAGATGAAGGAAAAGTACGATGACAGGCTGGAACTGCAAATCTTCACGACAGATTCGAAAGAAGCGGAGCCCTATCATTTTGTTAGAAGCTCAACGAATGTTTTGTTTGAAAAAGAGCTTGTGACAGTTGACATCGCAACTGATAAGGACAAAGCAGAAGAAAGTCGTATTTTCGTCATATTAAACGGAGAGCGGTAAGTGAAGAATTTATTAGGTTATTTTATAAAAGGTCTATTGGTTTTTGTGCCGGCAGCTTTGACCGTTACGATAATTGTTTGGGCTGTCAGAACGTTCGATGGTCTATTGAATCTTCCAATTCCCGGTCTGGGTTCTGCTATGACAGTTGCATTTATTACACTGATCGGTTTTTTGGCTTCAAATTATTTTGGGAATAAATTGTTTGCCCTCATAGACCGGATTTTTATCAGATTGCCCGTGGTCAAATTGTTGTACGCAGCCATTAAAGACTTTGCACATGCATTAGCCGGCGAGAAGAAAAGTTTTGATAAGCCGGCCATCGTAGAAATTATATCAGGTGGACCTAAAGTAGTGGGATTTATTACAAGGGAAGACCTGAGTATGTTGTCCCTGTCAGAACACGTCGCGGTTTACCTGCCGCAGTCGTATAATTTTGCCGGTCAGGTATTGATATTTCCGTCGGACAGGGTTAGCCCTCTGGATATAGAAAGCTCTAAAGCGATGGCTTTTATTGTTTCCGGCGGGGTTTTGGGAAAGCAGCGAATGAAGTGACAAGCTCCAACAGAGCTCTTTTAAATCGGCGGCATCTTTTAAATCAGAGAGGGATTCTACTGGGACAAGGACCGCGCGACACAGTAAATCAGGGCGGAAATGAGTGCCGAAATCGGAATGGTGAGAACCCAGGCCCAGATTATCGTTCCGGCGATCCCCCAACGGACGGCACTAAATCGAATTGTGGAACCGACTCCCAATATCGCTCCCGTGATGGTGTGGGTTGTGCTGACCGGAATGCCCGCCAGAGAGGCTCCAATGATAGACATGGCAGCTGCTGTCTCCGCACAAAACCCGCCTATCGGTCGAAGCTTTGTGATGCGGGTACCCATCGTTTTTACAATTCTCCACCCTCCCGAAACCGTTCCCAGTGCAATGGCTGCATGGCACGTAATGATGATCCAGAAGGGGATGTGGAAAGTCGGCCCCAATAGTCCACTGCTGAAAAGGACCATGGCAATAATACCCATGGTTTTTTGTGCGTCATTCATGCCGTGCCCCAAACTGTAAACAGCGGCCGAAAAAAGCTGCATTTTTCGGAATACATGATCCATTTTAGTAGGATGAGCCCTGCGGAACAGGTGCAGAACAAGTAGCATAAGCACGAATCCAATCATCATGCCGATGACCGGCGAAACAACAATGAAGATGGTTGTTTTGGTGATGCCCTTCCAGACAAGGACTTCTGTTCCCCCTTTTACGATCCCGGCGCCAATCAGCCCTCCGATCAGTGCGTGGGATGAACTGCTCGGCAATCCAAAATACCAGGTGATGAGATTCCAGATAATGGCCGCACTCAGTGTGGCGAAGATGAGCAGATTATCAATAATGCGCGGGTCGATGATGCCGGTTCCGATTGTTTTGGCAACCGGGACACCGATAAAAAGAAAGGCTATAAAATTGAAAAATGCCGCCCAGAGGACTGCATATTTCGGTGAGAGTACTCGGGTGGAGACCACGGTGGCAATGGAGTTTGCAGAATCGTGAAAGCCGTTGATGAAGTCAAAAATCAGAGCCACTCCGACCAAAAAGATAACAAAGAAAAGAGAATCAAGCATTTTTCAGAACGATCCCCTCGACAATATTGGATACATCTTCGCAGACATCAATAGCCTCTTCGATCCGCTCAAAAATTTCCTTCCACTTGATGAGTTCGACCATGTCCTTTTCATGTTCGAACAGGCGAGTCATCGCTCTTCTTAAAACTTTGTCACCTTCATTTTCAGCTGTGTTGATATCAACGCAGGCATCGATGATTGTCCGGGCATCTTTCATATTCCTCAAGGCATGGATGACTTCTTTTATCCTGGAGATTGCCTTATTGAGAATAAACGCCTGCTCTATCAACTCCGGTGCAGGCTCCTTGATCCTATAGAGGAACATTCGGACAGCACAGGCTTCGGTTATATCCAGAATACTGTCCATCCTGTTGACGAGAGCGTAGATGTCCTCCCTGTCCAGAGGGGTTAAAAAGGTTCTGTGCATCCTCTCATAAGTCCTGTGGGTGATTACATCAGCCTCGTGTTCGATTTCCTTGAGCCGGGCAATCTTGGGCTCAGCCTGTTCGTAGTGTTCCACAATGTCCAGGAACAGAAGGCCTCCCTCTCCGATTTTGACAGCCAGCTCTTCGAATAGATCGAAAAATTGTTCCTCTTTGGGGAAAAATCCCATCTGGTGCTTCCTCCTTATGACCGCAACTTTGAAAATAATAAAGTGTCATCAAAACTGTTTCCAATGAAATGAATGAAAATAGCACAGTGCTTACAGGATAATTGTTTCAATTTGATGACAGAATGATGAATTTTTTGTTAAATTTTTAATGACGTGGACCTGAAAGTAGGTAAGAAAAAAATAAAGTCGGAGAAAAGAAACGTATTTTCATCATTACCAAACGAAACATACTACTCGAGCGTATTAACCGTAAGTGTCATTATCAATCCGTAATCAATACAATCTATAATTCAATTTTTGTATCCAAGATTCCCTTGACACGCAAGACCGTCCTTTCTATATTTCATTCCGTAAAAAAGAAGTTGTTATACAGGAATTTGTTGCATTGTGTTTTGGAAATAAAATAAAATTTTGTGAATGCGATAGTAAATACATATTGAAAGAAGACGGAGGAATCAGGGTGGTGTATATTCGCTCTTTTACAAAAGTAATGGCAGTTACAGTTTTAATTATGTTTCTTCTGTTTGGTTTGACACAGACGTTACTCGCACAGCAGCCGGCTGGGAAGATCTTGAAAAAAGATATTCCGCAGACCAAGACGGCTCCGGCCGCAACCCGTTCCGTATTAACGGGGAAGATGCTTGAGAATATCAAGATCACGAACCTCTCGGTACAGGATCCTCAACTGAACTGTATTGGGGAGTGGAATGCAGTCATAGTCAACCCGAACAATGCCGACCTAACATTCGCTGTTGAGGTTTACCAATTCGACACGAAGTCGGGACAGTGGCATACAGTAGGGCCGGCACAATCAGTGCAGTTGACGCAGAACGAGCAGAAGCCCCTTAGAGGCCAATGGGAGAGGAGGATGCACGCCCAGAAGTTAAAATTGTCCGTAAAGCGCGCTTATACGGTCTACAAGGAGCGTGAGATAACCCTTCCCGCTTTGCCCTCGCCGAATGTCGAGATCACAGAAATCGCTATCACCGATACAGGGTATAGAGTACATATCACAAACAAGGGTACGGCAGCGCAGTGCTTCCTGGGCAGACAATGTTATAAGATGGCAGAGCAGACCGGGCCGACGACCGGAGGGCTGGGCGGTGTACCGATAAAGCTGCCGGGCAGTTCAACAATCGTCTCGAATGGTCATCCGTCCGCAGGCTGGAAAACCGGAACGAATTTTATCAAGTGCGATATTAGAAATCTTGCCACCGATACGGTGGTGACAACAAAGACCGTACCCGTCATCCAGTGATAAGCATCGTTGACGCTTCACTATAAGCGAACCAGCTTTATGAAATGGCTGGCGGCCATTTGTTCACACATACTCAACCGGGGAAAGAGGCGATTACAGACGATGCCGACTGCTGTATTCGAAAGACCGTCCATTCCGTTGATTTCCTTGCATTGCCTGGGAGGAGACGGTTAAACTGTTAAGTTTTATTTGCTGAAGCCGCGTACAAGAACCTTGTTAATCTTATTTTATTTCGATCCGAAATCAATGGATCTACGGAAATCGTTACTCAAAGCTTTGTAGATGAAGCCGATTATCAACAGAACTCAAATTTGAGGTAATGCAGGCTGCAGATTCCGGGACGGAAGTAACTGTGCAAGAAAAATTGAAGCAAATTTCTTTTTCAATAATGCCTTGCGACACTTAGAACGATCCAGACAAAGAAACCGATGATTCTAATTTCTTAACTATCACCCTTCTCATTCCTAATAAATACCCGGAACCATGAAATTCAGCGATTATTTCTCAATGATTCCAATTCATTAAAAACTAACTTTTCATAATTGTGTTGAGAGATGGTCGGGAGCTGTCCGATCAAGAGAAAAAAAGGGATCTACTTCCCGGGAGTGCTGATTCCATTAAATTTTATTTTTGATTCCCCAGAACAGCCCCTAAATGAAAAATATTACGGCATAGCTATCGAATATCAGTGAAATTAATCACGTCACTCCAATTGAATTTGATGGGTTACGAGAATAGGATTTAATCAAGAGAAGCGATCCAGGAAACATACAGAATTACAACTCACCCACACGTGCGGCATGCAAAGGAAAGGAGAATAAAAATGCAAACATTAACGTACCTTGATCATGTGCATGAGTCTGGGGCTTACAAGCCAGGGGGTAACCATCACTCTGAATGCTGTGGAGGTCGGTAAAAACTGGCAAGGTCCTTCCTATTCGATGACAACCCTTTCGTTGTAGGCGTATGCAATGTATTGGATATAGATATGGAAACCTTCAGAGAGACGTTGGAAGCCGCAATATAGAAGAGCATGGAATTCAAGAGAGCACTGTAGGGCGCTTAAGACTTCGCGACTGAAAAATAAATCGTTTTGCGTAGAAAATAACCGGCATTATCGCATTTACAGGGGAGGACAAGCGGACAGCGCATCGAGTTTACAGCAAGGGCCTTTCACGTTGATGGGTTCTTTGCTTCTGTGCCGTCGCCAATGGCTTCAAGGGCAATTATTTCGGCAGAGGATGCCCTGAATCTCGGGAAATCTTTGGCTCGATCATTCCCAGAAAATCCCCAGACGACGTCTTATCTCATCTGCAGTTGCTACTTCAGGCACAAGACAACAAACATTTTTCTCCTCCCCACGTATGTGCCTTTCCGGTATCCTGGGCGATATGGTTCCGTCGTCCCACACAATGTCAAAAAGAGCATTTCCTCCCGTCAAAATAACTTCAAATTTGCCATCGGCTGAAAAGTCCATCCTTTTAACTGTTTCCGGCTTTTGTTCGCCTTTTATTCGGAAGATAATCCCGAATTTGTAGCCTTCGTTAGTCATCACGAATACTCTTTGACCTATCGCTATCGGTTTTCCTTCCATCTTCGTGTCATATTCTATCATTTCTTCAAAGCTGTATTCTTTCATTGTTGATCCTTATCATCCCAACTTTGTGATCACTTCCTCCATCTTCATTTCTTCTGCCGGATAGGGCTTCAACAGGGATAGCAGTTCCTCTTTATTTTGATTTTCTGGGTTAATCCAGAGCGATGCGCTCTCTTTTGAGAAAATCACCGGCATCCGGTCATGAACCGGCATGATCAGTTCATTCGAATCCGTCGTTATTATCGTACAGGTTTGAATCTGCTTTTGTTCGGGTGATGTCCAGCTTTCGTAGAGACCGGCAAATCCGAAAGGATTTCCTGATTTAAGGCTGAAGCAGAACGGCACATTCCACTTCTCCAGTTTTTGCCATTCATAGAATCCATCGGCAATAATCAAACAGCGACGTCTTTTGAAGGCGCTTCGGAAACTTGGCTTCTCTGATACGGTTTTCGCTCGGGCATTGAACATCTTGCTTCCGATGGCTGGATCTTTAGCCCATGATGGAATCAGCCCCCACCGGAAATTGACAAGGCGGTTTTTCTCGTCACGAATAACAGCAGAAACCAACTGACCGGGTGAGATATTCTTGCCTGTTTTATACTCGCAGGCAATCTCCTGAATATCGAAGTGCTCTGTGATTACGGACAAATCCGTTAGGAGGACAAAACGACCGCACATTTCTTCACTTTACTTCCTCTTGCTGAATACATCGATTGCTAAGGGAATTGTACTGATAGCCCCCACCAAAAACATCGCCCATCCCAGCTTCTTACGTCTTTTCATATCCAGCTTATCAGCGAGTAAAAGTGCAACTCCAGCGCCAGCGATTACTCGGGTTCCGGCAATCATAGCAATTTCCGGTATCGTCAATCCTGTTTTTTTCATACGATCACCTATAGAGATGTCTAGGTTAATAGGTGGGGGGTTAAACAAAAAAAGAAGAAAGGCCGCCGTGGAGGTTTAAATGGTCGGAGGCTGGAGTTGCTTGCACCTCCATGGCAGGATCAATTTCAGCGAGCAGTTTCACCAGAATTGATTGCCTTTCTTCTATTTTGAGGAATATCTTTAAAAAGGCAGTTGGAGAGAGCTGCCTGTGCCGTATTGTCTTGTTCTGGGAGTCACGCTTTCAAAATCTTGGTCTATTTAGGGCGATCATCGCCACGAAGACCCTGTGATTATTTTTCTGTTCGGCTCCAGATACGTAACTCATGCGATCACTGCAGCTCATCTCTTTTAATTAAATAATACACTTTATGATAAAAATGTCAAGATAATCTAACTGAATCACTGGCAATAAGTTTTTTGTCATCTTGGCAGAAGAACAAATGTTCTATAAACAGGAGTCGTGAGCGACATCATTTTCAGCCTTTCTTCCTGGCCAAGAGCCATTGTGCATATTGACACGGTGACGCCTTCTTTACCTCCTGCGAAGAGTTGATTCATCCCGAGTTGAAAGGGAAAGCCGTGATAACAGGCAGAGAAAGGGGCATTGTGGCCTGCGCCAGTTATTCCGCCAAGAAAATGGGAATTTCCCGAGGCTTTCCTCTGAATCAGGCAAAAATCATCTGTCCTGATCTCATTATCCTGCCTTCAGATTACGAGACCTACAGCCTCTTTTCCAGACGGATGTTCAACATCATGAGGCGTTTTACACCGGATGTGGAAGAGTATTCCATTGACGAAGCATTCTGCGATATTACTGGATTGCGCATAGGCCTCTGCTCATTGCTTCCTGAAAGAGAGTGAATTCGCCTTGCCTTTTCCATCCAATATTTGAAGTGGTAATGGTGAACGTCTACAAAACAAAAAGGGTAGAACCATTCCTGATCCTACCCTAATTTCCTTTCATAAATAATCATACTTCATGAACCTTTTCCTTATGCCTGTCAATCCAATCAGGACATGTGGAAGGAAGGCAGAAGAATTAACATCTAACATAAAACCGGAGCCTTTTTATTCCGCTGCAGCCATTAGAATTCTCAAAAATCCTCTGCAGGAACTTACGTGTTTAACTCCTTTTATTTATAAGACAACTCCGCTTCGCCGACTGGTTCTTGTCCTGTGGTAATAAGTACGGCCCTTGAAGCTTCATCCCATTGGAAAAATACAGACTCGTTCCTTAAAAGATCGATGCTGTCGTGAAGAGCTGCTTGTCCAAAATAAGCATTATAGATCAAATCACCGCTGGAACTGGACAAGGTGTTGGCAGGAATTGTGGCGACGCCATCTCGATAAAACCAAAGCGTTGCCCGTCGCTTCTCCTGCCAGTAAAGATGGATAAACCCATAGACATCGGGAAATTCTGGATTATTAGGCGCAACCAAGTGAACCTCATAATTATCGATAGCAAACGATTCCAATGCCATTTAATGGCCTCCTTTCCTTTAAAGAGTTTAACAAAATATAGCTAAATACTAAGAAATATAGGCTGTCATGTCAACGAAATAAAGAGAAATGGATGAGAAAGGCCCAATGATTCGGATGTATATGAAATCATCATGTCAATACTTTAATCAAAGCTGATTAGACCGTGGAAACGACATTGGCAAGCAGAAAATTACGGAAAGAAAGGTGTCAACTTAGAGGCAAGAAAATTGATGTTTCTAAACTGTTTAGCAAGATTGTCTTTGTCATTTGCGAAAATTTCTTCCTGTAAGGGATCAACCAGGCCTTCTCTTTCACATGCAATATTTTAATCGGAAATTAATGATCCTAAAGTGAATAAAGACCTATCCTTACCCTTATTCACAAGCTATATTCTTATCTTATAATCAGGGTTTTGCTCGTAACAATTCATACTGGGGCTGATTGTGTGAGTATGCACTATGCTGTATTTGTAATAACATATTTGCTGTTCTCATTTTCTCGTTCTCACTTTTCTACTGCCACACCACTTCAATACAACACAGTGTGGATCATACAGCCATCAGGCATGTCCAGGGGGGGGGTGAACTTGGAAAAACCCGATATTCTCGTCCGATTTAGAGGGAGGATCAATTAAACTGTTTGTTAGCTCCAGTCCCACTAGAGGCTGGGAACATCTCGACAATTGGACAATATACACTAACGCATGAGAAACGCGGTCAAGCGTTTAGGGCGTCCCAGAACATCCGTTAACAGAATTGGTGGTAAAGAACCGGAGCAAAGGATGCTGTCATGTTAATCTTATCGTTTACCCTTCATTGGGTCCATATCGAAACAACCACCGATAGAGGTAAACAGGAATAGCTTCGCGTTCCTTAAAAAGGAGGTTCAAAATGAAAGCAAAGGATATTCGCCCGCTCGGTGCCGAAGGCTACGCGGAGTCTTACATCAGCTTGCGCAATAGTCTGATCGTGGAAGCCGAGAAGCGCCATGCTGCAATTCAAGAGTCTGAGCAAGCTAACGAGTGGCGCAAGAATTGCCCTTCGACAGGACAGGAGTATTTGTTGCGCACGCTGGCGCTCGACCGCGAACAGATAGACTTCTGGTCTAAGGAGAAGGGCGAAGCCTACCGGAAGCATTACGCCGAAGTCGTGGAGCCCAGACTTACAGAGACGCAGAGCCATAAACATCTTCCCTTCAGGGATGACCTGGGGTCATCCGACCCCCGCATCGATCACCCGATCCCCTATGCGATGCTGTTTATAGCGAGCGACGAGACCCTGTTAGGCGAAATTCCGGATGGTGTTGAACTGCACCATTCACTTTTTTGGTATGAACTTCAAAACAATTGGAGCCAGTGTAAGAGCTTTTTTATCGATCATTGGGGGGAAGGCAACGGCCTAGTCGGCTTTTTCCCCGCATACGATAATTCCGATTGGGTTGAGGTCTACTGGGTCTTTCAATACGACCCTCCCTCCTCATCTCTCTGGAGTTGTTCCTCACAGATGCATTTCGAGGGAAGTATCCACTGCTGGGCCAATGACGCATGGTACGAGAGCCTCTATGCGCGGATTTTCTTGTATAGCAGGCTCTCGGTACGGCCCATGTTCGGCTGGGGGGTGGGGTACCAAGAAACGGAGAAGACGGTGTTCGATTATTCTGGGCAGAATATCGATATAGCTGTTTCAGGAGGATGTTGGGACAACGATCTGGGCCCGCTTTCACCGAACCCATACTATGTCAGTCAACCACACTGGGTGGTCGTCTCCGTGGAGGGGCAAGCAAGATGGCGTGGGTGTTCCCACGTGATGCTCAATTTCTCGAAAGGCTGCCTCATCAACCCGTACATGCCTTTCGGGGCGTACTGCATGAGCACGACGGTGTTCAACCCGCTAGTGCTGAAGGTGGTCTGGCCTTTCTGATTGAAACTTGATGCATTTCCAAGTGCTGATCATTAAATTGATGAGCGTCACGAACGTGGAAAGCGGTTGGGTTTGATGGCATGATGGTACCAGGTTAAAGATCGGTCTGATATCATCCATAAAACAAATATGGGGAAGAAGATATAACCCAAAGTTGTAGACAAGTTAGAAAGAATGCATATCCTCCAAATGTTTAATTAAAAAAACACCTTCATGCATTAAAAAAGGTAACAATTGTCTTCTTCCAGTTCTCTAGTTCTTTGTTCCAAGTCGGCTGGTTTTCTCGTCACAGTCAAATAATGATACTCCAGAAGTGAAATGTTCAAATATAAACCTATAAAAAATTAACATAGAAACTCAATGAATCTGATAGTGTACGGAATTAATGTCAGTTATAAGGTGTTTATGCAATGTCAGGCTCAACTATCCGCCAAGAAAATCATCATCGACTGGTAGCGATGGAGGAAGACTCTTGAAAAGCCGGGCTGACATCTTCGATGAAAAGCTCATTTCGGACGCGGAGGCCAATGCCTGGGCTAAAGAGGAACGGCGGAGAACGTTGTTGGGTAAGAATACGACAACCAAAAGGAAGGCTGAGTGCATCGTCAATCCTCTACCAGCTAAATGCAGATTGACACAGAAGCGTGGGGCGGACTCTCAAGTACCCACCCATACCCTTCGGCTGCGACCAGATAAAAATAATAATTTCCCCTATTCTGGGTTCGACTGCCGGTGTCGCTGAGCAGCCTTTAAAATTTTAGGAGACGATTTCCGTACGTCTCTGGAATTATTTCTTGTTGTGGCAGATAAATGGCTACTCAGCTCTATTCTGTGGATCTTTACTTCCAGCATGGGAGTTACCCTTGTTTATGATCGAGATACTTTGATATTTTCGCCTCCATCCCTGTAAAACTCAAAATTGCACCGGAGGACAATGAAGAAACAAGTCTTGAACATCCCCTATGATCGACTCGATCCGGACACGTTAAGAACTCTGATCGAAGAGTTTGTCACCCGCGATGGAACGGACTATGGAGAAATAGAGGTGCCACTTGAACGGAAAGTGGAGCAGGTATACAAGGAATTGAAATCCGGAAGGGCTCTCATCTTATTCGGCACAGAAGATCAAACCTGTCATATTTTCGCCAAAGATGATCCGGTGCTGAAGGGTGTATTGGAGAAGGATTGAGAAGGCAACGCATTCCAATTGATAACATAAAAAATACAATCGCAAAAATCATCTCTTGTGGATAACCGGTGCGGACATGGCAGCCTTGGATTTCGCCATCAAACACAACATTCCATATGGCGGCTGGGTTCCCAAAGGAAGAAAAGCTGAAGATGGTCCGATTCCAGAGACGTATCTGCTTCAGGAAATGCCCACCAGTGATTATTCAAAATGAACAGAATAAAACGTTCTGGATTCTGACGGGTGGTTCTGCGGTGATGGAATTTCCTGCGATGCACAAAAAGCCCTGCCTGCACGTTGATCTTGATAAATGGTCCATTGATGATCCCGCCTTTCTTGTCAAATCACGGACAGGCTCTCATAATCTGCAAGTACTAAATATAGCCGGACCGCGAGCCAGAAAAGATCCGGCGATCTATCAAACGACCTTGGAATTACTGGAGGCTGTGTTTAGAGGAGCGGTGTGATTCATGTTCCCCGTGGGTTAATTCCAAACAATCAAGTCTAATGGAGGATTTGTGAAAGAAAATCGATATTATCAACGTTATAATATTGTTGATGAAAAAGGGGATGCGGTACAGGCTGAAATCAAAGTCGACGGGAAGCCAGTCTGTCTTGTGGATTTCTCACTTGGAGGTTTATGCTTTCTTTCTGATAAACTTTATTCGGTCGGAGATGTTGTAAACATTTTTGTAAACTTGGAAATTCAAGGAAAAATCGACTTGATTGGTAAAGTCGTTCGGGTGACGCAGGTGGGAAAAAGCTGGTCCGTCGCTGTAGATTTATCGCACAGTTACAAACTGCTTCTCTTGCGCAAATCATGAAGATTTTTCATCAAAAAATTTTTTCATGACAAAGGCGACGGGAATGTCTATACGGCAACCTCCATGACAACCCGGTTACGGCCACCGAGTTTTGCCGCATACATCTTGTGGTCGGCTTGGGCAAGAAGGACATCGATGTTGTAACCCTCAGACGGATATGAGGCAACGCCGATGCTGGCCGTGGTGTGGACAATTTTGCCTTCCAGAACGATGGGGGTAGTCTCAATGGCATTTCGGATTCGTTCAGCAACGTCCAAGGCCCCTGATGGTGGAGTCTCCGGAAGCAGAATGATGAACTCGTCGCCGCCATGGCGCGCCAGAATGTCGGTATGACGCAGTTGAGCCTGGATTGTATTAACCAGGGTAATAAGAAGCTGATCACCGGCATGGTGGCCATATTCATCATTAATTTTCTTCAGATTATCACTGTCGATCAAAAGCAGACTCAAAGGACGGCTGTACCGTGCCGACTGTCCCAAAAGGCGTCCGGCAACGATGGCAAAACCTCTGCGGTTGTAAATTCCAGTCAACTCGTCGGTTTCCGACATCATCTTGACTTTGTTGAGACCATAGCGGATATCGGAGGCAAACATGGTGGCGATGTACGCCACCAGCACAAAGGGAGCGAACTGGGCGAACATTCCACCGGCGTATTTCAGCGACAGAAGTTCATTTATAGATGAGTGGCTTCCGAGGAAAATAAAGCAGGTGCCGATCAGGGCCAGTTCCAAGAGGGTGGTCAGCTTGCCCAGGGCCAGCGCACTGGTGATGATCACCAGCAGGTAGGAGTTCAACAGCGGGCTTTCCAGTTTTCCTGTATGCCACAGCGCAAAGGTGACAAAGCCTGTCATAACCCAGGTTTCCACTGCCAGTTTCCAGCGGGATTCCTGTTTAAAAAAATTTGCGTAGCGGAAACCCATGATGAAAGCGGCGTAGAAAACAAGAGAAAGGACGACGATCGGCTTATCTTCGTCTGCAATACCGCCAAAGGCATAATACAGCAGGACAATGATAAGCTGCAGCCATTCGATTTCCGCCACTGATCGGGAGATTCCTCGGAGTTCCTCCCGCTCAACGGTTGTCATTGTGTCGCGATCTTTTGCCATAAAAACCTTCACTTTGGATTACATGCTGTGTTTGCAGAACCTGACCATTGATTGCTTTTGAAGAAGCTTCTCGCAATTCCAGAATAAATAAAATCATCTTGCACGATTGCCTGTCAAGCAGGCAATATTTAATCAAATATAATGTCATACTTTGAGAATATAGCAATACGGATTGGTTACGGGAATAATCCCACATGCAAACTGGGATAAGGGTGTATGGGATCAATAGGGATTATTCAAGATATTCTGTGGGACAGGGAATTGTCGCGGCAATCCGGAGAGAAAGACATAATCAATGGCTCCAGAGGTTGCATCGATTCGGGTCGTTGAGGGCCAGTTTTCGTACAAGCGAGCATATTGCCAGCCTTCGAGCCTATCTCCGCCACGGGGAGCGACTCATCGAATATTCGGCGGCTCATATCCAGCATATGCAGAAAGCCCTCATGCAGATGAACTTACAGCTTCATCATGTAGTATCCGATATAACAGGGGCAACCGGGTGAAAATTATCCGAGATATTATCAAGAGGGAGAACGGCGCGCTGCCAAATTGGCAACCCACACAGAGACATTCGCTGCAAGGAGTCCGAGAAAACAATAACAGCAGTTCCTACCGGAAATTATCGTAAGGAGCATTTTTTTTACATTGAAGCAATCAGCTGAACTCTGAGACTTTTACGAGGGGCGTATCAGGGAATGTGATATCCGTATAGAAAATGCCATGAAAAAACTGAAACAGCATCAGGTTCTTTTTACAGAAGGTTGGCTGGGCGGGTCGGTAAAGTGAAAGCTTTTACAGCCAATGAAAGAAAATTGGCAGTTCTATTCTATTCAATGATGAAGTGTGGCAGGTATTATGTCGAGCCCGGAGCCGAATACTATGAAACTCAATACCGTAATCGTGTATTGTTGAACCTTAAAAAAGGGTTAAACGGCTGGGATACAAGCTTGTTGCCATTCCTGTCCCCGAAATTCTGTATGTAGAAGTTTCTTAGGAAAGCAGCCGGGTACTTTGCCAGGGAGCCGCTGCACGGTTCGCGATGATCAGGGAATTGCAACTCGCCTATCCTGTTGTGCTTTTGTGTCGGGTTTTAAATGTAACGACAAGCGGATTCGAACAATTAAACCACGATTGCCTCCAGGACAATCTCAAACGTATCAAGCTGACCAGGGCCGCAAAGGTTCTGGATACCATCGTAACTCATTCCAAGGAAGATCGGGTTTCGCATCTCTCTTTCCTGGATCGCCTCCTGGAAGAGGAAGTGGCGGCCAGGGAAAAGAGGCGGATCGAAACCTCTTCGATCATCTCTTTCTGTTATGAGAAGAGCTATGCCATTATCACCTCAAACAAGAGCTTCATCGACTGGCAGGAACTCTTTGGAGATCCCGTAATTGTCTCGGCCATTCAGGACAGGCTGCACCATCACAGCAAGGTGATCAACATCAAGGGACACAGCTATCGGTTAAAAGAACATGCCTTCAGCAAACAGATTTACAACCAGCAAGGAGATGATTCCGTAAACAATCTGTCATCATGAACCATTTATCCAGAATAAAGGGTTGGTACATTTTTATTTTCCCAAAACTGGTATACTTTTACTTTCCCATTGACAGTAAGATCCCAAAAGCAGGCAGGAACACAAAGGTCCTCACAACCCCGGTTGTTCACATACCGATTCTCCCAAAGCAATCTTCCGTGACCCGAACCGAACCCGGAACATCGGCACATCGGAAAAAGACTTGGAAGGTGGAAATCAGAAACCTCACCCTTGCGCCAAAGGGATACTGTCTTCCTGACATCAAGAAAATGAATATGGCGATTCGGATGGGTATGAGGGAAATTGCTGGTGTGAGGATTTTCGAGGAAACAACAACGATCTTCGGATCGTCACAACAGACATAGGAGAAGGATGAAAATACGGATATTGCAGCATTGTTCACCACGGAATCACTGCCGATTCAGGGCCCCTCAAAATCCTTTTAGGGAAAGGCTGAAAAAAACGTACCGCCCTGGCAGTTGCACAGCCTGCGCAACCGAGTCGAAAACCGGTGAAATATTAAGAAGTGGAAATCCCTCAATCCGGAAATCATCTAAGTGATATCAATCAGAGCAAGCTTATCGCTTAGAATTTTCGTGTGGATCACAGCCACATCATCAAGCCCATTTCGAACGGGTGGGTCAGAGATTCATGATAGGGATACACCCTTATTCTATAGAGCAGTTTGCCGCAAATCCCCGGTGTAAACTCCAGACTGAACAGACATTCCTTGCCAGCACAGCCATCCGGTTTCATCAATGCCGCCTGCACATTGCTGTCCTCGCCCTGTTTGGAAGCACGGCCAACAAGCACCTCCACCCTCACGTCTTCATGCATCAGTCCGTTCAGATCGACTGCCACCTTAAGAGCTGTGCTTTCGCCGAAACAGATGCGGTTCCGGGGATCATCAAGGCGGCGCAAATTGACGCCACTCCATGCCTGCCGCACTCTGGCTTTCCAGCTGGCAAGATGTTGAGCGGCAGCAAATCCGTTTTCGGAATAATGCCTCCACTGGCGTGAAGCGCGTCCATAAAACTTGTTCACGTATTCCATGACCATACGGGCCGAACTGAAACGCGGCAGAAGGGTAATGATGGAACGCTTGGCCATGCTGACCCACTCATCGGAAAAACCCAGTTCGTGGCGACGGTAATATGTTGGAATGACCTGATCCTGCAGCAGCTCGTAAAGGTCGCGGCTGTCCTCCTGGTCGCGGCGGGTTTCGTCGAAATATTCAGGGGCAGGCTTGATGGCCCAGCCGTTGCTGCCGTCGTAACCCTCCTCCCACCAGCCATCTGCAACCGACAGGTTGATCACACCGTTCATGGCTGCCTTCATTCCCGAGGTACCGGATGCTTCAAGAGGATATATGGGGGTGTTCAACCACACATCGCAGCCGGCAACCAACCGGCGGGCGAAGCCCATGTCGTATCCTTCAACCATGAGTATTTTTCCTTCAAATTCCGGCCAGCGCGAAATATCAAATATGCGGCGGATGAGTTCCTGTCCGGGCTTGTCAGCCGGATGGGCCTTGCCCGCAAAAATGAAAAGTACGGGCCGGTCTGCATCCTTGACGACGGAACGCAGCCAGTCCATGTTCTCAAATATCAATGCAGCTCGCTTGTAAGTGGCGAAGCGGCGGGCGAAACCAATGGTCAATACGTTGGGATCAAGGGGATTGGCGAACTTGAGCATACGCACAAGATGAGCGTCGGACCCATGATTGCGCAGGTGCTGCTGGGTGACATGGTGATGCACCGAATACAGCATTTGGGACTTCAACGCCTGGTGCACGGCCCAGAAATGATGGTCCGGGATGGACGCCACCTTTTCCCAGAATTTGACGTCTGTCTGGCGTCGACGCCATTCATAGCCCAGCATGCTGTCGAACAGGTCCTGCCATTCCTTGGCAAGGAATGTGGAAACATGGACTCCATTGGTGATGAAGTCCATAGGGGACTCACATGGACGTACCTGAGGCCACATATCGGACAGAATTCTAGAGGAAACCCTTCCATGGATTCGGGACACGCCATTATGGTGGCGTGTCCCGCTGAGTGCCAGTTTCGTCATGTTAAAATCCCGGCCGTGACTCGCGCCGCCCAGCTTCATGAATTCGTCGCGCTGCACACCCAGATCGTTAAAGCAATCCCTGAAGTAGCTCCAGATCATTTCCTGCTCGAAGAGGTCATGTCCTGCCGGCACCGGTGTATGGGTTGTAAACACCGTGTTGGCTGCCGTCGCCTCCAAGGCTGCATGGAAAGAAAGCCCTTTTTTTACTTTACGGCGTATGCGTTCCAGCATCATAAAAGCGGCATGGCCTTCATTGATATGATAAACTGTTGGATTCAATCCCAGTGCCTCCAGGGCAAGTACGCCTCCGATGCCCAAAACGATCTCCTGCTTGATGCGGGTATGCTTGTCTCCGCCATAGAGCTGATGGGTAATGTAACGGTCCTCCTCCATGTTGGCGGGCAAATAGGTATCCAGCAGATACAGCCGCACATGGCCGATACGCGCCACCCATACCTTTACCTCCACATTACGGCCCGGCAACTCGACATATACATGGATTTCTGTTTCTTCCTCAGTCAGAGCAGGCTTAATCGGCAAATCCTCGAACTCTGAATCGGTATACGTGACAATTTGATTTCCATCGTTGTCGATGCGCTGTAAGAAGTATCCCTGACGATACAGCAAACCTACTGCTACGAAGGGCAGACGCAGATCGGAAGCAGACTTGCAATGATCACCGGCCAGAATGCCCAGCCCCCCGGAATAAACAGGAAAACTCTCGTGGAAACCGAACTCGGCGCAGAAATAGGCGATCAGATCACCTGGATTAAGATCCAGGGGCATATCCCGGCGCAGGGGTTCACTCATATACGTGTCAAAGGCTGAAAGCACGCGGTTGTAGCTGCCCAGGAAGATGTGGTCTTCCGCCGCCTCTGTCAGGCGCTCCTCGTCCACTCTTTTGAGGAAGGCCTTGGGATTGTGATTTACCTTATCCCAAAGGCCTGGGTGCAGAAGTGCGAACAGGGTACGGGTAGGCCGATCCCAACTGTACCAGAGGTTATTGGCCAACTCGGTCATCCGGGACAGGCGGCGAGGGATGCGGGGGTTGACCTCGATGACAAAAGGCGTACCGGGTTGCATATATTATTTCCTTTCTCACAGACAGATGGCAAGCCACAAGGTTCCTTCAAATTTCCGCGTCTCGAATGCGCAGGAATAAACATCTTACCATCCGCTTTTTTGATGAAATGTTGCAGGAGGAATTTTTGTTCCGTGATGGATCGGGCAGTGTCAAACACAACGTTCATTGACAATGCCTTGATAATGATAAGAACTTGATTAATTTTTATATAATTATATGAATGACGATTTTGTGTCAAGATGAGATTTAGGTACTGTCATCTTTTTGAGTGAAAGTTTCGTAAAAGTTCTAAATATATGGGCGCTTTCTCTATCTTCACCTATTTTCTCCCATCACATTTCCAGTGATTTAAAAAAGACTTTCAATAGATTTGTCGGAGATTTATATAGAAACGGTTGTTTCTATACAGAAAGGGGGGCAGGTTGTTATGAAAATATTGTTAGCCGTGGTTTGTGCGGCATTGTTAATGTTAGGGCCGGTATCTCCTGCTTTTTCGGCAGCGGCTGTGGAATATGGAATCATCGGCAGCAAAGGCGCACCCGGCACCAGTGGCTTAGGAAACGCTCTGAACAAAAAGTTCAAAAAGTTGAGGGAAAAGATGAGCCAGGACACACCATCATCGATGTCATCAAGACCAAGCACCTCTTCAAGTATTGCTGGTAAAATAAGGGTGGAAGAGAATAAACCGATAGACCTGGTTCCAACTGCTGGAGGAGCTGTAGATAGAGAAACAGGAATGTTTTACAAAGACGAAGGCGGAGGGTATTACAATCCTGAAACAACCACTTTTGTAATTCGCGATTCATCCGGCAGCAAAGAGCCTTAGAATCCGGTTGTGGTCAGTATGTTTGTTGATGATATTGAAAAAGGGTTATGGCGTCGTTTATCTTCATGACATCATCCTCCTTTCGATCCTGTCTGGTCGTCTTTGGGCAGAGCATATGAATAATGCCGGAAAGGCTGAAAAAAGAGTCCTGAACTGAATGAAAAGGGATGGCAGGGGTGATCATATTTGCCGGAATCCATCAAAAAGAAAGTCATTGCAAGAAACCGCAGGAAGAGACTCTACGGATTGAATGATTCTATTTTGAGCAATAAAACGGTATTTTTGCTTCCTTATGCGGAAAGAAGCAGCGATTTCAAAATTCAAGAAGCTGCAATGTATGCCGCGACGTAATAATTGGATGAATCATAAAAATGCGCCTTGAAGGAAGAAATAGATGCAGAGGATTGAGAGATGCCAGAAGGAACGGTAAAATGGTTTAGCGGTTCTTTTGGCAATATTGAACAAGACGGGGGCAAGGATGCTTATGTCCATTATTCCGTAATTCAGCATGATGATTCCGTTTTAGAAACGGAGAGATTTGTCAATAGTTCTGGTTTCCATGATGAAAAAAACTCTCATTTTCAGTATCATAATATTGATGGTAGTAATTCAAGGATGCATAGCTATTCCTATCCCTGTACCCGAGAAGAAAGTTATATCAGGAAAAGAAATTAAAGGGGAAAATGTTGCCTTCATTAAAACTGGCACTACTACACGAGAGGAAGTGATTGAAAAACTCGGGAAACCATATTCGATAATAGAAGACATTCGAGTTATTTCCTATAAGTGGGAAATGCTATCAGCTTATGTGCCTTGGATTATCGGAGGTGGTTATAGTGCTTCTGGTGGTGTTCTTTCTGTTCCAAGTCCTAAAGTCTTTTTTGTTCAATTTGATGAAAATGAACATGTAAGCCAATTCGAAATTATAACGCAATCGCCGTTGGAAACTATTAGGGAGAGTGCTATTAGATGGGTGGAAAAACATCCAGAAACAAGCAGTCATAAAAGACCTGAAGAATATTCTGCCCTTTTGATCCCAAGGGACAAAGCTATGATCTGTGTCTATCGTCCTGGTGGATTTACTGACGCTCCGTTGCTACATGCACCAGCTGTTTTTCTGGATGATACCGATAATTTGTTAGCTGAATTACGCAAATCCACTTATGTAACGGCAATTGTACCAACAGGGATACATTCGATTACCGTTGATTCCCTTCCAGGTAGTCCAAGGAAGTATTTTTCTGTACAAGGAGAGCATATAACGACACTGACCATAGATGTTTCCGCAGGGCGTATATATTATATAAAGTTAAGAATAACCCATGGATTTGGCGAGCTAAAGCCGATTCTGACGCTTCTTTCAGAAGAAGAGGCTATGTCGGTGTTGAAAGAATTGAAGTATGTCGGAAATTTAACGAAATAACAAATTAATCATTAATTTAATTTTTTTCGCTGTTGTTGCTTTCTTTTCAAAATCTTCAAATAGTTCGATTATAGGCGATGAATACTCGTAGATGAAACAGACGAAATTCTGCAAACATAAGATTTTTGAAAATTTATCAGACAAAATCCATGAATAATTTCCCGAACTCTCCAGTTATCAAATACTTTCCCTTATGCTACATTTCAAACGTAACTTGCCTGTGAATGAAGAACTGCTGGAAATTAGATAAGGAATCTATGTCAATGGTACGAACAGTGAAGAAAACCGCAGCCATGGTTATGTTGTTGCTTGTTGGGCTCTTAATAGAAGCAGCACAAGTGCAAGCATTTGCAAATATGAAGCATGCTGCACGGGCCATAGCGACAGGAGATATCAACTTATTTGAGTCTATCCTGAAGCGTTCCCAAGCGGTCGTCAAAGCACTTGATAATGATGAAAGAACCCTTTTACATTACTGTGCAGACAGGCCGTTAATCCTCGGCCGATTGTGGATAGACCGTAAATCTGAAAGCCATGGACAGAATCATGATAACTGGCAGGTAAAAAGCAAGGTGATGGCTGAAATACTGCTTTCCCATGGTGCTGATGTGAACGCAAAAGACGTTTTTTACCAGACCCCGCTTCATTATGCCGCGACCACGGGAAACACGGAGGTGGCAAAGATACTCGTAGCCCACAGGGCTGATGTCAATGCCGAGAACAGATCTTATTCCAGCAGGCCTCTTCATCTGGCTGCTCTGAACGGACACACATCCCTGGCTAGGCTCCTGATCGAAAATGGAGCTGACATAAATGCACAAGATGCTTTCGGAGCACCGGTCAATATGACGGCTGGCCGTGATATGCTCGTGCTTCTGTTGGAGAACAAGGCTGATGCGCGCGCGAAAAACAGGGATGGATTCACCCCTTTGCACTTGGCTGAAGATAAAGAAATTGCGCAAATACTTATCGCTCATGGCGCAAAGCTTGACGCGAAGGGATATGCGGGAAGAACCCCTCTGCACCAAGCCGCTATGAGGAACCGCAACGACATGGTGGAATGGTTTTGCTCTAAGGGCGCTCCCGTCAACGCACTGGATTCCAAGGGTCAAACCCCTCTCATGCTTTCTCTGTCGATGCAAGGGTATAACATCGACGCGAAAGAAAGAACGGAAACGGTCAGGATACTATTGAAATACGGTGCAGATTTAAGCTGTCGGGATGCAAAGGGGTGGACTCTGTTGCATTATGCGATGCGTGAAGGAGATCTGGAAATGTTGGATTTGTTCTTAAGCAAGGGAATGGACATCAATGCCAAAGACAAATACGGCTACACGCCCCTGCATTGGGCCGTAACGAACAAGGATAAAAAAATGGTCGAAGCGCTTGTTTCTCTGGGGGCAGATGTCAATGCCCGAAATCTGGAAGGTAATACACCATTATATGATACCTGGGGTGGTTCGAAAGTGGATCTCGAAATCGTCGAGATTCTCAAAAGTCGGGGGGGGATAAAATAAAAATAATCCTAAAAATGATTTAGTTGGCGTTGAGCGGAAAATGACTCTAAAGACTCTTGCCGGTAAGCTTCTTCTGTTTCCTATCGCAATTGAGAACTGGATCGTCCTCTCAATCGGTATTGCTGGGACGATGACGTGGCTTATTGGCGAACTGGAACCAGGATCGTCTGATCCACGGAATTTTATCCTGCTTGCTTTTTTTACCTTCTTTCGCCTGTTGACGATCATCTTCCTCATTTTCGGAGGTCTGGCATGGTCTCTTCGTTGGATGAGGAACAGGATTCTGACCTCTCCCTTAGGTGCGAAGGGAGGAAATTTCCAGCCATGGCTTTTCTTGGTAATCATTATTCTGCTCGTTCATGGAGCCCTTGCTGTCGTTTTTGCATACCCTCTTCCCCGTTTGTTTCAAGAGACTATCCAACTCTTGGAACGATTGGGTGTTTGGGAAGGACTCAGAAAGGGGGGGGGAACTTTCAGGACTTCACCTTATCCCTGCTCTCGGCATACTAATGGCTCCATGCATGGCACTTCTGGTGGCCTTCTCCTTCTGTGTGGGAGCCTTTGTCACATTGGGGTATCTCCTGCTGGGCATAGAAAACATTTCACGTGTGCTTCTTCGCTCCATTAGTCTCCAAATTGCCTTTCTGTCAGGCCTTTTTTTTACTCTGAATCTTTTTGATGCAGGCATACAATCTGTCGCAGGAGGGTTAACCGAGCAATTTGCTACCGAAAATACGCAAATTCTTACTTGGCTGACTGGTCAGATCGAAGACTTTTCCCCGCTTGTCTGGCATTTTGTCTGGCTTCTGCCTGGCTTTTTTATCTGTGCGGCGATATTGATCCGACAAGCTCAGCAAAGGTCATTGCCGGATGAAAACGAAACAGTAAGGCCCTTTACGGAACAAGTCCCAATGCATATGCCGGAAAGACTGCCTATGCATGTTCACCAAGAGACGCTCGCATCGGAACCGACTCAGGGAAAGCATATTGGCAGACTTGTGGAGATGGATGAAAGGTTCAAGGATAAATGGTATTTGGTTAAATATAAGTTCTTTTCAAACCCGTTCTATAAAGATTTTGATGTTTACGATTCCAGCAATAACGTGGTTTTTACCGCACGAATGAATGCATTGAATCCTGTTACGAGAGATATAGTAGTTTATGAAGTGAACAAAGCACGATCTGAGATACTTTTAATCAGCGGAAAACATTTTATCCGTTGGCCAAATAATTTCGAGATGACATGCATAGCGACAGGGGAAAAAATCGGAACTTTCAGAAATGGCCCTGCCGGATGGGCAGTCCTCGATGAATACGGGCGGCAAGTCGCAATACTGAAACGGATAGAGGACCCATCAGGAGCTATAATGTATCAGATTAGGATGGACAGTACATCTGTCTGCGAATACAGATTTATAAATATCATAACACCAGTCATTATGATCGATTTTCCTGATGAATCAATATTCAGCAAAAAAATGGGGATTGGACTGGCGTTAGTTCTTGGATATCAGTCGGTAGCATTTAATTATACTTATCAGGGTTGGTGACAATTACTCACCCCCTTTCCTTACCTGGCCTTGCCATATTATATTTCTATAATCAATTTTAACCCGTAATGGTTAATTGTCTTTATACCATGGGAGTGTGGCGTCGCAGATGCATTCTTGCAAAATGATCTTGATATCAATCATTTCCTTCCTTTAAGGACTCTTTATCAGCCTCTCCGGCATTATCATATGCTCCGCCCGAAATACGGCCAGACAGGATCGAAGGAGGCAGAACCCATGAAAATAAACGACGCTATAGCCCTGTTTCTGGATCTAAAGCTCCTCCAATAGCTGGAACCAAGGTTATCGTCTTACTCTCTTCATCCCTCATTTTTCCAGCACCACTTGGCGAGGTATTTGGTCTCAATGCCCTTGATGATGGTTTGTGCTGGCTCATCTTTTCACTCACCTTGCTGAACTTTCTATTCAGAGCCTTTCCTGAACCACCGTTGCCGGTCGCACCTTTGCTGCCGATGACTACGTATTCCACAGCCGATGCGGCAAAAACAGGAGATACCGATGCAACGATAAACAGTGCTGCACATCCCACCGCTAACCATATTTTCATAACGACCTGCCCTCCTTTCCTGTCTGGAAACAACTAATTATCTGTCTTTTTTAAACCTCTCGTAAAAGACAAGTATTTTTCTTTTCTATTCGATGATCATACTTTTTGAAATCATTACATTATCGACTATTCCCTTCCGAAGAGGTCCTATCCGAGCCAGCACTTCGATATCCCTGATGAGTTCCTCCATGCGCTTTGTTGATCTGCCTTTCCGTTTCCTACCTTCATTTATTGCTCAGGAAAATAAATACATAAATTTGTACAAGAGATTTCTTTAACATCGTACTGACCGCAATGGTGTCGATTGTTTAGAGCTTTAATCACCGTCTCAATAACTCGGATGGAATCAGGGGGTGTATGCGCTCCATAGGGACCAGATAAGAAATATGGAGAAATGGCAATGAAGATTTTATCTCAGGTTTTTCAGAGTTCATAGGCTCGGAACTGGCGCCGTATACCGAGGCACGAGGTCGATCATCAGCCTGGTGCGCGATCAATCGAAACAAGGTGTATTCTGGAACCTGAGACAGTGCATCATTAACCTGCCTGCCGATGCGAGAAAATCGATGCCGTAATCAATCTTTCCCGGGACAACATCACCTATAGGCGATAGACAACAAAGCAAATAAAGAGAAGTTCCGCTCCGGCCGCATCGACTGCACCTTGCTGTCGGCCAGGACGGTCGCCAGCTTAAACCCGCATCCGGAGGTGTTTCTGACATCTTCCGGTATCGGTATCTATGGGGATTGCGGGAGCGTTATTTTTGGCGAGACCAGCCAAGCCGGAAAAGGCTTTCTGGTTGATACAGGCCCGGAATTGGGAGGCTGCCGCATTGGTTGCTCGAGGTGTAGGGATACGCGTTGCCCATCTTCGCATCAGCCTTGTGCTCAGCGGTGAGAGGGACATACTGTGCAGATTGCTGCCTTGGTTCAAAGTTGGTCTTGGTGTGGCGCTGGATTCGGGGTATCAATGCATGAGCTGGATCGCCATAGGGGATTTAAACACCGCAATCAATGAGACATTATGCAACAAGTCGCTGTCCGGGCCAATAACATATGGGCGCCGAATCCTATCATCAATCGCGAGCTTACGAAGGCGTTTAATCATGAAAATAAAAAATTTGTTTTTCCTGATTCCGGCACATTAAACCATTTGAGTGATCATGATGGAAAAATTTTCCCAAACCCGTCGTGATCAGTAAATGCCTTGTTTTTTAATATTGCCGTTATGATGGTGGGATGATCGATGCGCCTTCTGTGGACAGGCTGAAAGCTGATGTGTTGTTCTACCCAGTTTGTCCGGAACCGGAGATTGGATTGGGCGTTTCACGCAAATCCATCCGGATTGCCTCCGTGGATGATGGAAGCAACTTTTGTCTGCTCAAAGTATTCGCTTAGTTCAATATTATTGCCTCCTGTGGTTCATCTCAACGTAAATTATTCTAACTGATTGGGAATTAAAGCACCTTGGTCTTCCCATTGCGCGCTTAGTTTCACGTACCCGTCGGCATCAAATTTTCTCTTTAGCCCCCTGTCATTCATGTATCTGACGTTACCGAAAATGTTTCGTTCCCTCCAGGGGCGGTCATGCTTCCCGAAACACCATGCAACGCCCATAAAACCATTGGGCTCCCTTCCATCCAACTCATACTTGTTGTTGAGATATATCGCGGTATGGAAAGCTTCTTCAGGAGTCTCACACCACTCGATAATTTTTTTCCCCCAATACATTCTCATATAACCGTGCATCTTTCCCTTCAACACCATCTCTTTCTGCGCGGCGTTCCAATACGGATCATGTGTTTTCCCATCCTCTAATTCCTTGCGAGAGTAATGATAGGGCCGTTGGTCCTTCTCATGAGTCCTCAGACTTTTTTTCGCCCAGCCTGGGAGGCATTCAAATGTATCATAATGTGTATTGTAGAATACGAAGTTGATGCCCAACTCTCGTCTGACAATGAGTTCCTCAAGATAGGCCTCACTGCTGGTTCTGCCAGAGTTCAAGATCCTCAGCGCGATGTACAGAGGTGATATCTGTCCGAAATGAAGATAGGGGCTCATGAGGGAGAGACAGTCCAGAGTTGGGTCATTTCTGTGTTCAGCATAATGCTCCAGTTTCTGATCAATGAACACATCAAGATGCTTCCTGCCCTCCTCAAAACCTCCTCGAAAAAAGCTGACACATTTAACGCTCCGGTCAATATCGAGGCGCAAGATGGCTCTTTCCACATCATCGATGGGAAAAGATTCAAAATCGAGAGAAAGAGAATCGGCCATTGGTTTGGTTTCTTCCAGAGAAATCAGGTACTGATTCAATTTTTGGTGGATTTTTTTTCGGATTGTTGCTGCAGAATATTCCTCCTTGGACGAAGTTTCTTCAATAGGAACTACCACATCACTTTCAACCTGAATTAGAGGACAATCCATGGAAGCAGCCGCGACGTTTCTCCAAGCTTTTTGTATTCGAAGATACCCTCTGTCCACAACTACCAGAGAAGCATCCCGGCTCATCATTACAACTCCAAGTTCCGGTGAGCAGTGTTGAATTACAAGTTGAATACCTCTTTTCTCAAGGGTGCGCTTCGCATCACAAAGGCCCTCCAGCATAAAAAAGTAGTGCCGTTCATTAGCTTCTGGGAAATCGTCGACAATACCGAAAAAAACAACTACAGGTTGGCAAAGCGCATTGGCTTTTCGGATTGCGTATTCCAGAGCGTGATTACATGTCTCTCTCTGAGAGGCCTGCATCCAATACAGGACATACTTTCCTTTTTTCAACTCTGCCTTATTCAGCGATTTAACTCTTTCCTTCTGAATCATGATGATCCTTTCAGATGGTAATAATTACATTTCACAGCGGCCTTTGCTTTTTCCCAACGAGAGATAAGCCAACGTTGTGGACAGGATAGAAAGAAGGCGTATCCTCCCAACGTTTAATTCAGAAACGAGCCCCCTTAGGTAGAGGGAGAGGAAAGGATACACCCATGGAGAATAATGAACGTGATGTTTTGGAAAAGCAAGTCAAAGAAGATTCAAAAAGCGTCTTGGAGTTGATTATCCGAGAAGGCACTTGTCGGATGCTGCAGACGGCGATCGAGAATGAAGTCGCTGAGTGGTATAAGTGGTATATTGATTACTTCAAGAATGAAAAAGGCTGCCGAAATATGGTGTCCCATGAAGTTGCGGCATGAAACTAAACCAAGAACAGCTTCACACTTATAAATCCCTGTTACCCGTCCAATTTATCCCGACCATTTCTAATGACTGGACAGCCATTAAAAATAAATGTGGGAACAAAATGCTTAAGAAACAAAAAAGAGCTTAACCATAAATAGCTAAGCTCTTGATTTTATTTGGCTGGGGAAACAGGATTCGAACCTATATTCACGGAGTCAGAGTCCGTTGTCCTACCATTGAACGATTCCCCAGTGCGGTCTGTTAAAAAGATCGGTTCTCCAACCCTGCTTCAGTGTAATTCCTGCAGGCGGGTTGCAATATAATGTGATTGATTTTGTATGTCAACAAATTTCTCAAAAACAACACGGATGAAAAGCTGTTTTTTGTGGAAGGAAGTATAGGAATAACGGCCTTGTATAATCAATGCGGCACGAGAAAAATCCCTTTTCAACCCATCGGCGATTTCCCCCGGATTGAAAAGGGATTTGTGACTCACTGCTGATTCTGATGAGATTTTTATTCGGCTGCCTTGCATCCGGCGCAACAGGATGAATCGCCACCACCGCACGAAGGGGTCTCGCTGGAAGAACCGGCCGCCTCTTTCTGTCTGGACTCCAGCGCGCAGGATTTCTTTCCGCCGTAATCGGTTACATACCATCCTGAACCCGACAGGTGAAAGGAAGATAGAGAGATCATTTTCTCAACACTTCCCTGGCAGAATTGACACTGCTGAACCGGCGCTTCCGTGATTTTCTGAAAAACCTCGAATTCCCTGCCACATTTCCGGCACTTGTATTCATAAATCGGCATACCTTAAACCTCCATCATTTATCTTTTAATGGAATATATCTCCAATTTTGTATTGATTGCTGAAGCAGTCCAGCACAAGATTAAGGTCGTGATGCATCACTGGCTGCATAATCTGTCGGGTGATGGCATGAACGATATCCTCTTCCCGGCTTTTTTCTTCCTCCGGGGCCTCAAAGTTGAAATGTCCATCGTCGAAACGGATGACATGGACCAGTTCGTGCGCCGCGATATAAAGCATCAGGGGAGAAAGCTTGATAAAGGAGTTTGCCCGTTCCACGGCATCCAGAATCCGGTTGTCCTGCAGGCAGACCCGGTAAAAGAAAAAGCTTTTCGAGACACCCTGATGATCGTGTTTCTCATACCGGTAACGGCAGAGATGAGCAAAGGCGCATTCTTTAATTTCATGAGATTCCAACTGAATCAGGGTTCGGATATCGTACCGGTACGCCCGGAATGCGTCTTGCCCTAACCGGTAGTAGCTGCCCACGAGCTTTTCCGCGTGGCCAAACACTGCTTTAGCCAGAGACATCTGCGACGGATTGAAATACCTTCCCCTCATGATATCCCTTCCACTCCTTCAGGCGTCCTGAAAATTTAATGGAATTATAAACATGATTTTCGTCTTGTCAATATGACTATGTTCATATCCTGTTTATTTTGTTTTCGGCGCATCTACCTCCCGAGCCTGCATGTTCCAGACTGCTTCATAAAACTCAACCACCCCGCCATCCGGCTGACAGAGGCCGCAACGGACACTGCGTTCGAAGGACTTTAGTTTTCCCCGGTACTGGTATCGGCCGCCGGCAATGATCTTCATGTTGATCTGCCCCATGGAAACCGGGGTGGCATAGATCACCCAGCGTTCACTTCCCGAAGACTGGGTTCTGTTGAGTTTAAAGCGGTCGCCCTCATCAGGGATCCGATAGACAACCCCTGCTTTGAATAAAGAAGTCTGCCGGTAGATGTTGGGAAGCAGTTGTTCCACTTCCCCCCGGCTGCCGATACGAACAATGCGGCCATAAAAATCACGATTGCTCCTGAAATACACGGTGACTGCCTTGCCGTCCCGAAGCAGCCCCGGATCAGTCCAGAGTCGCACGTCCAGCATTTCCCCGGAATGCCGCTCAAGGGTCGGCTGGGAACAATCATCGGCCGGAAAAGTCATCGGGGTGTAAGGAACTTCCGCTTCAATCCAAATCCCGCGGTTCCCCTTACTCCCTTGCGCCATTTCTTTTTTGTTCAAGATCCGGATCGCAGTACCCGTCAGACGATAATCAAAATCTCGATTCTGTTTCTTTTTTTCATTCAGGAACGTCCTGGCTTTGGCCAGAACAGCCGTCTTCGCTTCCTTCAGGGCCTGCGTCCGCCATTTTTCCAGAGACGATTTATCCGTCGCTGAAGGGGCAGAACCCTCCGCGCAGACGATGAGAGAGCGGCGTACCTCGTCGGAAATGTCAATGACAGTGCGATCCGCGGCACCGGCGTTTAATGGGAGAGTTATAGAGAACAGCAGGAAGAGGATGAAAATCTGCATTCCGGACATCACTTTCTTTTTCATGAAAACCTCCGTCTGAGAATAATCTCTCTTAAGATCTGTGACCAACTTGAGCAAATCGTGTATGAGATTTTCATGCCAGATTGCCGTTTTCAGGCTCAGTCCGCGGTTCCCGACATTCAGTCACTTTCCCGCCTTATCAGTCTTCTGATTGCAACCGGATATCCGTATGGCGCACTTTCCGCTGGTTGTATTCACTGGAATCCTCTGCCCGTCAGCAACGTTGTCTTCAACGAAACAGAAAACCCATTTTGGGGCTAGCGGGGAATAGGGGTCGAGGTCAGCAGATATTTGAGATCATCATCTTCAAATCGGATGGCCAATCCTGCGAAGGGAGAACGATTCCCCTCATCGCTGATGAAGTCATCCCACCCCGCAGTCAGATAGAGATGCTTGAACAACCGGTATTCCGCATAACCCTTGAGATGGGCATCCCGGTCATCGGAAAAATCGAAGGCTTCGAAAGTGAGTTTGAGGTTGTCGTTCAGGGTCAGATAATCGATCCCGACACCACCCGTCGACTCGAAAAGACCCCCACGCAGCACCACGTTGCGGAACCGCTTGCCGAGCTGGGCATTAAAGAGCAGTTCGCTCTTGTCCCATTCCTCCGTGCGGGTCGTAACGCCGTTGACAGTGGTATCCTTGACGGTGCGCCTCCCCCGGGGATCATTGACAAGGCCAAGGACGTAAAAACGGTCGTGTCTGGGCTGGATGCGGACATCCAGATAGCTCTTCGCATCGCTCTTGTCAAATAGATATTCCCCCCGATAGCTGAGGAATGTGCGGAACTGCTCCGCTTTATTGACATAACGGTTGATTCCGCCCAGGCTCTCATTCAGATTGTCGACGGTTTCCTGTTCGTTAACCAGTTTTCCGATGGTCCCTTTGCCCTGGTCGATCTTTTCGGCCACACTTTCCAGCGAGGTCATGGTTCGATTGAGTTTCTCGGCCATGGTCTTATCTGTCAGGAGTTGACCCATCGTCCCTTCGCCTCTTTTCATGCCCTCGGAAATATCGCTCAGGGCGGCGAAGGTCTTTTCCATTTCCCGGGAAGCCGATTTGAGACTCTCGATCATCTGCGTCACGTTTTCATCGTTTCGAGTCACCATCGAGTTGAGATTTCCCGTCAGTTCACGGGTATTTTCCAGCATGGTGCGCAGGTTTTCCTCGTTGTTCAGGACGACCTTGTTCAAATTGCAAGTCAACTGCCGGGTATTCTCGATGATGGCCCCGATGGATTCTTCCCCTGCCTGGCCGCCTAGCACCTTGCTCAGCGCTCCGCTCACGGCTTTGACGTCATCGGCGATAAGGGCGAACTGCTGAAGGAGCCGGTCAATATCCGCCGCCCGTTCGGCAACGGCTATCTGTCCCCCCGGCGCGATATACCCCTCGCCTTTCGTCCCCGGAGAAAGCTCGATATATTTATCCCCCAGAACGCCGTGCGTTTTGATCGACGCCATCACGTCCCGCTCCAGTTTTACATCGGGATTGATGCGCAGGGTCACCATAGCCTTGCCGTCCTTCAGGCGGATGGACTCGACCCTGCCCATTTCAACCCCGGCAATCTGAACGGAGGCATCTTTTTCGAGACCGGAGACGTTGTCAAAGGCGACCTCCACCTGATAACCCTTTTTCAGACCAAACCCCTGCTGCCCAACCCGAAAAGACATGTATCCCAGGATAATCAGCCCCACGAGAACAAACAACCCGACTTTTGCCTCCGAACTTATGGCGGTCATTCCAACCTCCAGCCTGCGCGCAGGTGTATTAAAAATAATAACATTTCACTCCGATCCATATGATTTCGCGGCCCGCCCTGCCGGCTGGAATCAGAGAATCTGGATTGGTCCTTCGATGCGGCCTGCAAGAAATTGCTTCAGCACCGGATTGCGGGACGCCCGGATTTCTTCCGGCGTTCCCTCTTCGATAATGCGCCCTTCGTAAAGCATGGCAATCCGGTGGGCGATCCTGAAAATAGATTCCACGTCGTGGCTGATCACCACGCAGGTGAGATTGAATTTCTTCTGGGTTTCCACAATGAGCTGATTGACCGCCTCCGCCATCACAGGATCGAGGCCGGTGGTCGGCTCATCGAAAAGGACGATCTCCGGCCGAAGCGCTATCGCCCTGGCCAGCCCAACCCGTTTTCTCATACCGCCGCTCAGTTCCGACGGCATTTTCCCCTCGATTCCCGAAAGGCCTACGGCCCCCAGCCGGTCTGCTACGATCTCGTGGATTTCTTCTTCCTTAAGACGGGTATGTTCCCGAAGGGGAAAGGCCACGTTTTCCCCAACTGTCATGGAATCAAAGAGAGCCGCCTCCTGAAAAAGCATGCCGAATCTCTTACGAATCTCATTGAGGTCCCTGTCGCTCATCCCGGCGATATCGTCTCCATCTACCAGAATCCGACCGCTGTCCGGCTTCAGAAGACCGATAATGTGTTTGAGAAGCACGCTTTTGCCTCCCCCGCTGCGTCCTATGATCACCGTCGTCCTTCCGGCTTTGATCTTCAGATTGAGCTCGTCAAGGACCCGCTGCGTCCCGAAGGATTTGCATACATCAATCAATTTAATCATAGAAATTTAGAATATTCATGTATTTCCGAGAACCGGCTAAAACATGATGGCGGTCAGGAAATAGTCGCCGACCAGGATGCTGATCGACGAAAGCACAACGGCTTCCGTGGTCGCCCGGCCGACGCCTTCAGCCCCTCCCCGGGCATGAAACCCTTTGTAACAGCCTATGAGCGAGAGGATCAGACCGAAGCAGGCTGCCTTGATCAAGCCGTTGTAGATGTCTCCCAGTTCGACGATTCTGGTGATGTTCTTTACAAAAACCCCTTCATTGATGTTAAGTACGCTGACCCCTACAAAATAGCCGCCTAAAATCCCTACAAAATCAGAAACAACAGTTAGCAGAGGCAGCATCAGGATCGAGGCGATCATTCTTGGCACGATGAGGTGCTGAATCGGATTCGCCGCCATGACGTAAAGAGCATCGATCTGTTCCGTCACTCGCATGGTTCCCAGTTCGGCCGCCATGGCGGAACCCGCCCGGGCGGTGACCATCAGGGACGTAAGCACCGGTCCGAGCTCCCGGGTCATCCCCAGGGCAACGGTGGCCCCGACCAGACTCTCCGCGCTGAACATCTTGAAGCCGTGATATCCCTGAAGGGCCATGACCATGCCGGTAAAGGCCCCTGTAAGTACGACAACAAAAATCGACTTCACGCCGACAAATTCCATCTGTTTGAATATGAGTCGGAGGCGAAGGGGGGGGCGAAACGTCCAAGCGACAACAGAAAGAAAAAGAAGGATAATCCTGCCCATTTCCTCAACCCCGTGCAGGATTCTCCTTCCCAGAGAATCGGCGAAAGCCGTGAGGATTCCCATAAACTTTTACAGCGGTCCTTTTTTGCCGGCGTGAACGGAAAGAGCCGCCTCCAGAATTCGGTCAACCAGTCCGGTCTGGGTTATTCCCGATGCGGCGGCCTGATGGAAGAGAACGGTGGACGGCGTCATTCCCGGCTGGGTGTTGGGTTCGAGCACTAGGACCCGGCCGGCGGATGTGACAAACATATCGATCCGGGCGTAACCCTTCAGATCAAGGGCTTCAAAGGCCTTTACGGCCACCTCCTGAATCTTCATCAGGGTTTCCCCGGGAAGGCGGGCCGGGGTCTTGTTTTCCCCCTGACCATAGAGAAATTTATCCTCCAGCGAAAGCACATCAGATGTGGCGATGGTTTCCGACGGGGTCAAAGCCGTTGGCGGATTGCCGCCCAGAATGCCGCAGGTCACTTCCATGCCATCGATGAATTCCTCCACCAGGGCCGTGCAATCCCAGAAAAAAGCACCGTTGAGGGCATCGGAAAGCCCTGCCCGGGACATCACCTTCTTCACGCCCGTGCTGCATCCTTCCCGAGAGGGTTTGACGACGCAGGGAAAACCGATTTCCTGTTCGATCCGCTCAAAAAGGGCATTCTCCTCCTCCGGTTTCCATGCGCCGCGGAAAACCGGGACCGTCCGGGGAACATCGATTCCGTTGATCTCCAGGACCCGTCGGCTGGCAAGCTTATCCATTCCCAGCGCAGAGGCAAGAACGCCGGAGCCTGTATAGGGGATTTTCAAAAGCTCCAGCAACCCCTGCATGCAGCCATCCTCGCCATATTTGCCGTGCAGAGCAAGAAAAACGAGATCAACCCGGGTTTTGAGCTCTTCATAAGGAACCCGCACGGCCTCTTCGGCGAGATCCTCTTCGACATCACGGGTGCAGTTTCTCATCAGCAGCTTGAGGGGTATTTCCCACAGGGCGGCATCGCTGTCCATGAAGATGGGGATGGGGCTGTACTTCCGGCGGTCAATCTTGCTGAAGATATTCCGCCCACTCTCCAGGGACACCTCTTTTTCAGAGGACAACCCGGCCATGATGATGCCTACGCGCAATTTTGTCTCATTTTGACTTTCCAAGGATAGCCTGCTCCTTATTTAAATTTCTGACAAAAAGGTTAAAAACATTCCCTTTAATTTCTGGAACAATCCAAAAAACTGATCCGTCCTGCCCGCATTCTCGCGCCATCGGCATAAACATTCAGGAGCACCTCCTGATAATTGTTGACCGCTGTCTAAAAACCGACACTCAACGCCAGGAAGGGTCCGGAGAAAGACGAATTCAGATAAAAATCATCTTCATCGACATCGATCTTGAGATGCCTGTACCCGCAATGGAGATCAAGAAACGGAAAAGGAGTCCATGAAATATCGGCCATGGCCTCATAGAAAACATTTCCGGAATAGCCGATGCCGGTCACTTTAGCCCGCGCTTCGAGGATATTGGCCAGAAGTCCGATATGGGCGCCCGCGCCGACCATGGGAATGGGCAGGGAAAAGGTTTCCTTCGTTTCTCCCACGGCGTCGGAATTCAGTCTGGCTTCGCCATCGAGATATTTCACTTTTCCAATGGCCCCAAGGGAAAATCCAGCCAGAAAGTTTTCCAGATTGATGAGATCAACCTGGTATTCCAGATCCAGCATCCAGGCTTCCAGGTCGGCATCCACGGCTGTTCCCCGGGAATATGCTTTACCTTCGAACCGGATATCCTGATTCAGAATCGTCGATCCGGAATAGTCGATCGGCGTGTACATCAAACTGAGGTGATGCCTCCCGACGCCACCGTAGATTTCCACGGAGGGGTAATTCTCGTCCCCCATCCCGAGATCATCCTCCAGGTCTAATTCCGTCCCCCTGCTGCCGTCTTCATCCGCTCTCATATCGGCATTAATGGAAGGAAACCAGTAATAGGCCCTCGCCCCCAGTTCAAGAGCATGGCCCGATCCCGCCGCCGAAAAAATTAAAATCAACCCCAGTAAAAACCCCAAACCCGCATTCAAAGCCTTCCCCATACCAGCCTCCACATTCACCGAAGTTTTTTAACTGCACCCATGATACCCGTCCATCCGCCGTCGGGAAACTTTATATATAACTCCCGGCACTGGCAGCAATCCGTCATTTCGACAAGTTCGGCAGTCCTGCAAAGCGTGTTTCTGCGATTCCGGCAACCTTCCTGCCTGTTTATTTGGCGGGCCTGTCCTATAATGAGATTTCCCCATTTTGTAAAGATGTTTCAGGGCATTACCCGACGCCAGGCTGAACTCCAAGTTCTGCGGGAGAGAACAAACCTGTCCTTCTTCCCTGTAAAAGTGCGTCACACCAACTCCGTTATTGATTTCTGACGTCCGCCCCGTAGATGCCCGATCGCCTGTTCCTGCCGCTTGAATGTCATCCCGTATCCGAAATGAATCACAGCGGTCCCTGCTTGGCCTCATGGATTCGAATCGCGTTTTCGATGAGTGTCGTGATGATCATGGAAGGCAGCATCCCGGCGCAGGCAGCCTGCTCAAAGAAGAATGAAGAAGGCGCCATTCCTGAAGAAGAATTGGGATCGGTAATGAGTATCCGTCCGTCATTCAGGATGAACCCGTCGATGCGGCCGTAGGAGCGGAACCCCAGGGCTTTGAAGGCCCGGATCACCTCCGCTTTGATCTGTTCCGTTACGTCGGGCGGAATCGTTTTCGGAGGGGTGAATTTCCGGCAACGCCCGGGCATATATTTGTCATCATAAGTAAAAAATTCACTTTGAGGATGAATTTCCGTCAACTCCAGGGGATGGAATTGACCCTCTTCCTCGAGGACAATGCAGGAGAACTCCCTGCCCTCCAAGTATTCCTCGACAAGCACGGCCCGGTCCCACTTCAAGGCATCCTCCATCCCTCTTTCCAGATCAGCTTCATCGCGCACCACGGTCACCCCGACACTCGATCCTTCACGGATCGGTTTGGTAAAACAGGGATAGCCAGGAAATTCTTTCACCCTGTCCTTGACGATCTGGCTGTCCTGCCGCCATTCTTCTTCCCTGACGAGAAGACTTTCGGGTACGGCGACACCGGCCGCCCGCAGGATTTTCTGCTGCAGATGCTTATCCATTCCCAAGGCCGAAGCCATCACCCCCGGTCCGGTATAGGGAATCCGCAGAAGCTCCAGCAGGCCCTGAATGCACCCGTCATCCCCGTATTTGCCATGCAGGGAAATAAAGGCGAAATCAATTTCCTTCTTTAAATCTTCATATGCGATCCGCCGCGCCTCCCCTTTCAGCCGCTCCGTGATATCCCTGGTTGTATTCTGCGAAATGAGATGCCAGGGCAGAATCCACAGCCCCCCCTGGGCATCCATAAACACCGGCACTCCCTCGTAAAATTCCGCATCGAGGTTGTCGTAAACGTTCCGCCCGCTGTTCAGGGAAACCTCCCGTTCGGAAGACATGCCTCCCAGAATAATTCCTACTTTCAATCTGCCCATCAATACCGCCCTCTTTTCATCTCCCGGGAATCAGACTGCCAATCCCGCTCATTAAAAAATTATTTTTTCCTGTTATTTCTCCGCGTTTCGCACGGACCATCATTTTGTTCATTGCCCTTTGACGCGTTCAGATCCCGCATCGTCCCACAGAAAGGTCACACCGCTGTTGGGGAAGACCCATTCATCATCCCTTATCCGGAGATGAATGGAGCGCCCGGTTTCCCTGGTAATTTCCGGATAAGGTTGCCTACCGGCAAAAAAACTGACCTCCCGGACGGAGGCAATCGGCGTTCCTTCATAGCAGAATGTGATGTCCAGTCCTCTCGTAGGATAAACAAGGTAAACGGAAAAAAAGCGCCTGCTTCGCGCCGTGCGGGTGACGATCTCCAGTTCCACCCGGACCTGCCGGCTCAGCTTTTCCCGCAGATACTCGCCGCCGCACCAGACTTCATAGCCGCGCCCCGTATTTTCCGTGCGGATCACCGGAACGTCCTCCGAATCGATCCGTACCCGCTGCACCCGGAAGTCCCGGTCACGCACGGGGAAATGGCCATCCTGAAGAAGCCATCGGTATTCACAAAGCGGATCTTCAAAAAACGAGGACAGTTGCTCGCTGTTACCCGCACAGCCGATCAGGAAGACAGGATTTCGGAAAACCTTGGTATATTCAATCCGGGTTGTCACCCGGAAATCATCGGAATCCCCTTCCCTCTCCGGTGCCTCTTCTCCGGCAGGTTCTGAAACGGCAATTTCATACCGGAAATTCGAGCGCAATTCCAGTTGCCGGTCATCCTTGCCGAAGAGCGCCTCGAACATTTCGTAGAAAATGGCGTCCCCCAATTCCTCGCTGCGCGCCCGAACCTGAAAACACTGGCGGATCATCCCGTCGATCCTTGCCCGTGACCGCTCCTCATGGGGAATAAAAATCCTTCTCAGACGCGGCTCGACAGCATCAGTCTTCCCTTTCTGCAGAAAAATCCGGGGAGCCCGCTTTCCCAGGGCGCAGAGAATATCATAGCTGATGGTCCGGACCCGGACGGCGATATCATTGGCAGAAATGACTTCTTCTCCCTGCCGCCCCATAAGGACCACTTCATCGCCAATATGGCAGTCAGGAATCGCGCTTACATCCACCGTGGTCATGTCCATGGAAATCCGGCCGACAACAGGCGCCCGCCTTCCCCGGATCAGCACCTCCCCCTGATTGGACAGAATCACGCCATAACCGTCTCCATAGCCGACAGGAAGCGTCGCAATCCGCGAAGGCCGTTCCGTAACGTAGGTCCGGTTGTACCCGATGCTTGCTCCCGCAGGAAACTCCTTGAGGAGAACGACCCGGGTCTTGAAACTCATGACCGGCCGCAGATCCGCTCTGTCCTCCGTGGAAGGAGCCGGGTGGATCCCGTAAGACATCAGGCCGGGACGCACCATGTCCAGATGAAACCGGGGATAATTGAGAATCGCCCCGCTGTTGGCCATGTGCTTGATCGGAATGGAGATTCCCATTGCGTTCAGCCTGTCGGTCAGTTCCCGAAACAGGCTCCATTGCTGTTCATTGTAATCGACACAAACCTCGCTGGAGGCCAGGTGAGTAAAAATCCCCTCGACTGCGATGTTCGGAAGGCCAAATATATTCCGAATGATCGCAGGGGCTTCCTCACAAAGCATGCCGCCCCGCCCCATACCTGTATCGATTTCGATATGAACGGGAGACGTAACGCCCGCCCTTGCCAGATGCCGCTGAAATTCCGAAGCAAAAAGAAGATCGGACAGAGACGGGGTCAATCCATACTTAATGATCTCCCGAATCTCCCCGCCTGTGGAAGGACTGAGGATAATGATCGGCGCGGTGATCCCGCTGACCCGAAGCTGTACGCCTTCGTCGGCATTGGCTACCCCGAGGCAGGCGGCGCCGTTTTTCAGTGCCGTATGGGAGATCTCGATGGCGCCGTGGCCGTAGGCATCCGCCTTGACCACCTGAAGCACCCGGACCGCCGGAACGACAAGCCGTCTCAGTTCCGCCCAGTTCCAGGTAAAACTGTCCAGATCGACTTCAACCCAGCTTCGGTATGCTTGTTCTTTCAATTGTGTCATAACCCCGCTCAAATTTTATTTTGACGTCATCGTGAAGACGCCGTCCCAGACCGCTTCCGGCGGACAAACGCGGAGGGTCTCACACCGTTGAATATAAAGCAGAGAGGGGAAATCATCGGGCCGAATGGCCAGAACGCTCTGGAAGGCGGCAACGGCTTCATCCCAGCGGGCCGCTTTGTAATGCTCCAACGCCATGTGAAACCGGCGGATCAGTTCCCCCCAGGAATTTTCGTCTTCCCTGCGGCCCAGGAGCTCATAAATCTTGATCGGCTGCTTCTTTCCCTTGACGCGGACCGAATCCAGTTCACGGCAGCACAGGACATCCCGGACAGCCTCATGGGTAAACTGACTGATCACGATATTGGTCCCGTATTCCTTGTTGATCCCTTCCAGCCGCGACCCCAGATTGACACTGTCGCCCATGACCGTATAGTCAAAACGCATTTCCGACCCCATATTGCCCGCTACCATATCGCCCGAGTTCACTCCGATGCCGATATCGACCATAGGCCATCCATCGGCTTCCCATTTTTTCTGCAACTCCTTCAACCGTTTCATCATATCCAGGGCTGTATTGCAGGCTCGCAACGCATGGTCCGGTTGTTCAAGGGGTGCCCCGAAAACAGCCATGACGGCGTCGCCGATGTATTTGTCAAGCAGTCCATCATATTTGAAGACGATTTCCGTCATCGCCGTCAGGTATTCGTTGAGCAGACGGACCAGAGCTTCCGGCGGCAGAACTTCGGAAATGGTCGTAAATCCCCGGATGTCGGAAAAGAGGACCGTCAGATTCTTTTTATCGCCGCCGAGCTTTAATTTGGCGGGATCCTTAAGGATCTCGTTAACAACGGATTCATTCAGGTAACGCTGAAAAGCACCCCGCACCTTCTTCTTTTCCCTTTCCTCGGTGACATAGCGGTACACCGTAATGCCAAGGTAAACGAGGAGAATGGTCATGACGGGATAGACCAGATTGAACCAGATCTTGTATCGGGTGAAGATCACAACATTTGCCCCGATGAATGTCTCCAGGATGATCAGGCCGACGAGAACCCCCTGCAAAGCCTTCAGACGGGGGATAACTGTTCCCATGAGCAGTCCCAGCAGGATGATGAAGCACGCGTCCAGGAAAGAAGTCCATCCGGACTGGACAAGAAAGTTCCGGCGCAGGATGTTGTCAATAACCGTTGCATGGATTTCAACCCCGGGGTAGACGGCGCCGAAGGGCGTCACCCGCAGGTCGTAGATCCCCGTGGCAGTCGCCCCGACAATCACGATTTTGTCTTTGAACAGTTCAGGAGCAAGGCGTCCGGAAATAATGTCTCCAATCGAATAGTGGGGAAATGTCTTCGCCGGCCCCAGATAATTGATCAGGAGCCTCCCCGATTCATCCGTGGGAATACGCAGATCATCGATCCGGATGCTTTCCACGCCGAACTCGGCCATGTTGACGCTGAGCATCGGCCAGTCCAGGTATTGGAGTAACAGAGACAGGGCAAGAGAAGAATAATAGTTATCCTGGAATTTGATAAGGAGAGGTGACCAGCGGATTGAACCGTCAATGTCAGGAAAGGCATTGAAATAGCCACTGTTTTCCGCTGCCTCCGACAGTTCCGGCAGGTTGGAGGCGACGCCGTAGGCATGCACAAACGCCGCCTCATCAGGCATCCCCTGGGACTTGACCATCGAGTAGCGGGAGCTACTGATGTTTTCGGCTTTCGCAGCAATTTCCCTTTCACTCAGGTGACTGACATCCTTCGAGGACGTATGGAAAAAGTACCCTAGGGTGACATTCTGCGCCCGCCGGATGGATGCAGCCAGTTGGGCGTCCGGATCATCAGGATTCTTTTTCCCGGAAAAAATTTCGTTCAGTTTCAGGGCATTCACGCCGGCTTGGTCCAATTCCCTTTTGATCCGTTCCAGATCTTTGAGGCCGGCGTTATTTTCAGATTCCGCAAACACAATATCGAAACCGATTGCTTTGGCTCCATAGCCCCTCAGGGCATCCACAAGCCGGGCAATCGTCGTTCTCGGCCATGGCCAGCGGCCCAGTTCGCTCAAGCTCTTCTCGTCGATGACGGCAATGACCACCTTGCCGCAGGAGGGAACCGCCCCCCGTGAAAGCATCCTCAGATCCAGAGCCTTCAATTCCATGAAGCGCAGGAATCTGACATCCATAAAAAAAAGGGTCAATGAAAGCAGGATTACAAAGAGCGAGATTTTTATCGGCGATACTGTAAACAGCGCCTTCCAGCGGTCACTCATCCACGCCATCCCTCATCTGGATAAAAGTGGCAGGATAATATCAAACATCCCCATAATGTCAAGGCCGGCTGCCGATTAATTCCAGCGGACCGCCTTGTGCCGGTCTGCGTTCGACAATGAAGAAAGGGGAATAAGGAGGAGAGGCTGATGTGCTGCTATAAAACGCCGGGCCGGCTCCGGGCTGGATATGATGCCCTCACCAGCGGATCTGGTTGCCGATACGGCGCCCCATCACCTCGGTGGTGTCGGAGACAACGACGACGGCGTCCGGATCCACGTTGCGAACGATCTCTTTGAGGGGCGCCATTTCCCGAAGATTGATGACTGTGTAGAGAATCTGCTGCTCCTGCTCAGAATAGGCTCCTTTGCCGTGCAGGATGGTCACGCCCCTGTTGATCTCATTGAGGATCCGGCGGGAAATGGTTTCACCAAGGGGGGATATGATAAAGAATGCCTTACGTTGATTCAGCCCCGTCACGACCAGATCGATAATCCGTGTGGCGATATAGAGGTATATCAATGTATAGAGGGCATCCTCCAGAGAAAACAGAAGCGCCGCGGCAACCAGAATCATCAGATTGAAGATCAGTTTGGTTGTCCCCAGCTGGACGGAAAAGCGCTGGAAAAAGATCACGGCCAGGATGTCGGTCCCGCCCGATGACCCCAGCGATTTCAATATGATCCCGGAGCCCACGCCCTGGATCAATCCGGCCAGGAGCGCGGCAAGGAGCTTGTCATGGACAGGTATGTCGACATCAACCAGGGCAATGGCTGCTATCAATAACAGCGTCCCCACAACGCTGTACAGAAAAAACCGGCGGCCGATAACGAACCAGCCGGTCAAAAAAAGCGGCACATTCGCCAGAGCATAGAGAAAGGCTACGGAGAGAAACGGGATAAGATAATGGATCATGATTGCCAGTCCCGCCACGCCGCCGCTGAAGAAATGCTGCCGGATCAGTATTCCGTTGACCGCTGCAGCGCATAGAAGACTCCCTGTAAGCAGCAGCCCCAGGTTCCAACTGATATTTTTAAGTACCGGCCACCCTCTCCATCCGGCACGGACCTTCATCTTTTTTCATCCCCGTCTCCCGATAGCCCACCGCAGGAATGGTTCCCCAACGTGCTGTCGGGAAAAGCCAGGCTCGCACACGCAAATCCTTCCCTGCTTTTTGGATGGCCATAACTCTTTTCTCCTCCTAAAGGGGATGATGCATATTTAAAATTCCTATCACCTTCGTCCGAAAAGTCACGCAGTTTTTCCCTCCTTTTGACATGTTGAAGCCTTTTCAGCGCTTTGGCTTCAATTTGTCTTACTCTTTCACGGGTTATGCCCATCATGGAACCTATTTCTTCAAGAGTGAAAGGACCAAAATTACATGCGACCCAAGTACAATTCAAAAATGATTCGTTCATCAAAAACCACGCGCAGGTGTTATCATGACAGATTTCGGTGAACAATACTCCCTTTTTCCTGCATTTATATTTATAATGCGGGTTCAAATCGTATTTCTTCTTCATAGCCTCGATCAAACAGCAATCCACCTTTCTTTGCTCGATAGACTCCAGATTTCAGGAAACGCGCAAGAACTGGAGGAATCTTCAATATGTTTTGTGACATCTGATGTTCAGCTTTTCGTTAAACCGGCTTTGCCCTGCTCCTGCTGGTTCTTATCTGAAAAACTGATCCACGTTTCATCTCCACTTTTGTGACATATGAAGTATCAGTTGACGAACCCCGCTTTTTAGCGGGTAAAGTGGAATATATATGCAGGTGCCTGCATCGCGCGGACTGACAGACTGACTTCATTATGGATAAGCGGCTCATATTCAATATCTTTTTCTGGTGTGCCTAATTCTTATCGTGTGTGTCATTTGGGAATTGTCATATTGAACGACGTCTCATAATTGCGGAAGGCTCTATATCCGCGCCTGTTGACAGGATAATCCCAAGTGCCGTTGCGATGGACTATTTTTCCGCCAAAACCGGTTTTGAAGCGATACATACCGTAAAACGGGTGACCTGGATCTGAAACAGGAGATACTGAACCCATATCATAAGTCAGGCATCCCTTTTGCCGGGCCAACTTGATGGCCTCCCAGTGCAGAGCGTAAGATCCCATCTGGTTGCGTTGTTCATTGGAAGATGCTCCGTACAGATAGATCGCCTGTCGTCCGGAAATGGCAATAATTGCCCCGGCCAAGACGTCCTGCCCCCTGGCGGCGAGGAGAAAAAGGACCTCAGATGATCCGGGATTGTGATCAACAGGGGAAAAGAGTGCCGAAAAATGACGGTAAGAACCCGGCAGAAAACCATTACGTTTGGCCGTCTGCAGATAAAGTTTGTAGAACAACGGCAGCATTTCCACAGAAGCGTTAAACACGGAGATTCCCTTCCTCTGTGCAAGGCGGATATTGTATCTGGTCTTTGGCTTCATATCTTTAAAGATGGCCTCTTCGGCGCGAACGAGATCAATAACCAATGCATCGGCAACGGTCAGATCGATCGGCGCTTTCCGAAGAGGCCAGGTACGGGTGCCGATATTCATGCGTAATTCCCGTAATTCCGGAGCGGGGTGACCTGGCCAGGTTCGTCCATCCGTAGCGTCAATGGCATACGGTGATACCCAGGGAAGGTCATAACGGATGAAGGCCACAGTCGAATCCATGTATTTGGTCAGTTCCTGTGACAATGATTCGAGAAAAAGGCCATACTTCTCCGGATCAGGTCCCAATTCAGGTCCTTGGGGAACATAGGCTGCGGCAAAATCATGTTTGAGGGTTTTGATCAGGACCATCACGTCGCCCTGCAGCCCCGTCGACGAGTTGAAATCAAATGCAACGGGTTTCCAGCCGAGATGGGACTTGACCCGCCCCCAGTAGGTAGTTTGAAAAAAAATGTCCGTGGGAAACAATGCGTGTATCTTTTTGGGTTTTATGTCTACATTCACTTGTATCAACCTGCCTGCATCATGACTTTGTCTGGAAGCTTAGGGCCCAACTATCATCTCGTATCATTCGTAACGAAACAACGGTCCCTAACCAACCAAAGCGGCAAAATGGAAGGAGCGTCTGGTGTAACCGGTTTCCCGTGTCACCCGTCTTCTCCTTCCATTAAATTCTTTCTCAATATCGTCCCCATCTATCGGCATCTTACGTGCTTTAAGAAGCTCGGCTTCCCACAATTTCATGCCACTGACTGGATCCGACATGAGGTGCATTACGTTTTTTCCCAAAACAAAGTCTAATTGACGAAATTCGTATTGTAAATACGAATATAATGCACTATATTTGCCTATAGATAATAGGTAATAAATGGATTGATTCGAAAATTAAACAAAAATGGTGATCATGACAGGGAAAAAAGAAGACATCGAAATCGCCTTGCAAGAACGCATCAAAGAATTGAATTGTTTGTATGGGATGGCGCGTCTGGCGGAGCGGCACCATGATTCCATGGAAGATTTTCTGATGCATCTTGTAGATTTTCTTCCACTTTCCTGGAAATATACAGAATTTGCATGCGCACAGATCATCTTTAAGGGTGAGATATTTGACAGCAGGAAATTCGGATGGACGGAATGGCGACAATCAGCGCGAATCCGAATAAATGGTGAAGCAGTAGGTGAAGTGACGATTATTTATATGGAAGACCCCCCGAAAACGGATGAGGGTCCGTTCCTTAAGGAAGAAAGCGCGCTATTGGAGGGAATAGCCCAGCGTATAGGTGAAATTGCCCTCCGAATTATGGCCGAGAAGGAATTACAGGAAAACAACAGGCAGCTCTTGCTGGAAAGAAAAGCGCTGGAGGAAGCAAATGCGGCATTACGAGCGGTTCTTTCCAACATCGAAAGTGAAAAAAAGCGTATTTATGAAAACTTTCATTTGAATATAGAGAAGGTCGTCATGCCGGTCATCCACGCGTTGACACCCGGCATAGAGAAAAGCAAGCAAAAATACCTGGATATGTTGATGACTAACCTTGAAGAAATCACATCTCCCTTTACAAGCCGGATATTTAATCATTATCGTGCCTTGACCCCAACGGAGGTTGATATCTGCAATATGATCCGGAATGGATTACGGACCAAAGAAATAGCCAGGTTGCGCGGTGTCTCCGCGGCAACGATAAGTCGTCACCGTGAACACATTCGCCGAAAACTGAAAATTGCAAATCAGCAAATTAATTTGACGACTTACCTGCAATCGCTCCCGGCACAGGACACATCCAGCCCACCCCCATGTGTTTGACATTGAGATTTCCAACAGAAACGCTTGAGCAGCAGATTTCTTTACTCATGAAGTGAATTATTCCGAAGCTTTCTGAGAGTTCATTGTGATCTCTTTCGTGATGTCCACGACTTTTTGCGGAGATAAGTATCCCCATATTGCCCCTGCCTTTTCACGCTTCATATGCATGCTGATTCCTGCCGCTGTTTTTAAATCCAGCCTTTCCATCATGGCTCCCGCCTTTGCCGGGGGTGTTGCTTCATAAACCTTGGCCAGGTCCCTGTATCGCTTTGCATCGGCCTCCTTATCCGCACCAATGGCTGTGTCGAGCTTCTGTTCAAGACGGAGGAGAAGATCTATTTTCTCGGTAATCTCCTTCTTTAATGACAACAATTTCTGTTCTTCCACCCGAAGAGAATTTTCTCTCTCATCCAGTTCCTTTTGCCGGTTCTGTAGCGCATTCAACAAGCTTCTCGGCTGAGCCAGCTCATCGTCCAAGACGTCTTTAACCGCCGGGGCCTGACGCGGTGACTCCGCCATGGCGCGGTTTTCGGAAAAAAAAGAGTGCCGGGGAGTTTCCAGGAATTGGATCAAACCGCAAAGAGACATTATTTTTACGATAAAGATCATCAGGATAAAGACTTGAAAAACATAAAATACTTTTTTCATGACTTCGCTCCATCGAATCGAGTGATTCCCATTTCATCCATGAGTTTACGATCCTGCTCAGCAAGATGAGAATGATAAGCCTCCAGGTTTTTTTCTCTCAATATTTCCACAATCTTTCTCTTCTGGACGGATTGCAGGAGATCCTTTCGTTTCGTTTCCAGTTCCACCGATACTTCGTGGATAATCTCCCGCTGACGATACGCTCTAACCTGCAATTCTCCGATATAGTTGACCATCACCGTAATGTTCCTTACCGGTGTGACATTTTCCTGCAGGCCCTTCAAAATGCCGATCAGGTTTAATTTTTCCTGCTCGAGCAACTCAAGCTTCCTTTTTTCCTCGTCAAGACGCCTTGCCGATTCGGAGAAACGGATCAGCATCTTCTCCTCCAGAATCTTTCGATATTCCAAAACCGTCTGCAGGCGAAACTTAAACATGATCCATCATCTCCTCTGAAAAGAACGCTGCCATCATCCCCGCCGTCTGTTCGGCATCGAATCGTTCATGAATATCCTGCCTCAGAAAATCATTGACCTTGTCGATCATTCGAATAGCATAATCGATCTCCGCATTGCTTCCATGAACATAGGCACCGATATTGATCAATTCCTCAGCTTTTTTATGGGCTGCAATGATACTCAGAATTCGATTCGCCATATTTCTGTGCTTCTCACTGACGATGTCGATCATGACCCTGCTGATGCTGTTGAGAACATCCACGGCAGGATAATGGTTTTTGGCGGCCAGTTCCCGCGACAGGTAAAGGTGACCGTCCAGGATCGATCTTGCGGCATCAGAAATGGGTTCGTTGAAATCATCGCCTTCGACCAGGATGGTATATAAACCGGTGATGCTCCCTCTGCCTTCAACCTTGCCTGCCCTTTCCAGAAGTTTCGGCAGAAGACTGAAAACAGAAGGTGTATAGCCTTTCGTTGTCGGAGGCTCTCCCACGGAAAGTCCAATTTCCCTCTGGGCCATGGCAAAGCGGGTCAGCGAATCAACCATAAGCAGGACGTCCCGCCCCTGATCCCGGAAATATTCCGATACGGTCGTCGCCACATGAGCCGCCCTCATTCTTATCAAAGGGTGCATATCCGACGCCGCCACCACGACCACGGATCGGGCAAGTCCCTCTTTTCCCAGGTTTTTCTCCAGAAATTCCCGGACTTCCCGCCCACGTTCGCCGATCAGGCCGATGACATTGATATCGGCACTCGTGTTCCGCGCAATCATTCCCATAAGGACGCTTTTACCGACGCCTGATCCCGCGAAAATTCCCATCCGCTGCCCCTTGCCACAACTGAACAGACCGTTGAGGACCTTGACTCCGAAATCAATAGGATCGGAAATGCGTCCCCGCGCAAGGGGGTTAATGGGCTCGGCATACAGGGGATACTCCTCTTCCGTATCGATCGGTCCCCTGTTGTCTATGGGATTCCCCACGCCGTCGATCACACGCCCCAGAAGTCCCGCGCCCACTTTCACTGCCGCTTTTTTTCCCAGTGATTTGATCGGGCAGCCTGGTCCCAGCCCCTGAACCTCTTCAAGAGGCATCAGAATCACCTTGCCCTTCTTAAACCCCACCACTTCGGCAAAAACGGGTTTGCTATCATGAGGCAGGAGAGAACACATTTCCCCGATGGAAGCAGCCGGTCCCTGACCTTCGACCACGAGTCCGACAATTTCACTCACCTTGCCGTAAACTTTGATCGGCTGAATCTTTTTCAGAATCCGTTGATATCGTGAAAGATCGATAGAAGAATTCCGGGGAGCTGATTGATGTATGTCCGTCTGCATTTTCTGAGAGATTCTTTCTCGGCGGAAGTATGCCTATGAGGCATGGAGGCTCAGTAGACCGGCTTTGACTTCCTGGAGTTGTTCACTGATGCGGGCATCCACTTTACCTGAAGACGTTTCCAGAATCGCGCCGCCCTGGGGAATACTTCCGTCCTCTTCAAAGAAAACATTCCGGACACCGTTCATGCCATTAATAAAATCACTCTTTATTTCAACCAAATATTGATAATCATTGGGGTGCAGCCTGATTTTTATATTTTCTCTTTCCGTAATTTTTTGAAATGCGGCCTTCAACACACTGATGATCACGCCTCTGTCCGTCGAAACTTCCTGATGAATAATTTTTTCTGCAATGGAGATACAGAGCTCAAGCATTTGTTTCTCCGAAGACTGGAGCGTTTTTTGCTTGAAGGAACCGACCTCTTCCACCAACGCGTGCAGGGTATTCATGACTGCAACTTTTTTGTGTTTTGATGCTTCTGAACCTTGTTTGAACCCCTCTGCGAATCCCTCCTCATAGCCTTCTTTTCCCGCTGCCTTTATCTTCATCTCCATTTCCTGAAGTTTCTTTTCCATTTCAAGACTTTTTTCTGTTTCATCAGGATGCTGATGCTCCTGCTTCTCATTCAATGTGAATGGTATGAAATCCGAGCGATTGTTCGCTACACTGGAAACAAAAAAAACATCCTGTGACTTGATGATTCTGCTCTGTTTATATATATTCATCCTGTTCATCTCCCCTCTTGAGAACAACCCGGCCTTCGGCTTCCATCTTCTTGGCGATTTCTACAATCTTTCTCTGGCTTTCTTCCGCTTCGGATATCCTTATCGGAGGCATCAAATCGAGTTCCTCCTTCAGCATCTCCGCCCCTCTCTTGGACATGTTGCGATAAACCTTCTCTCTCATTCCCTCATCAACCAGTTTCAGGGCTTTGCCAATGTCTTCACTGCTGATTTCCCGAAGCACCTCCTGCAGTCCCCGATCATCAAGCTGAAGGACATCATCGAAGGTAAACATCAGATTGCGGATACCCGCGGCCAGTTCCGGATCCATGTCTTCCAGAGCGGTGAGAATCGCGTTTTCACTGGCCCTGTTCATTCTGTTCAGGATATCTGCCATCATGCGAATGCCGCCGATATCGGCTCCGGTCGTCGCGCCTGCAACGATCTCTTTTTCCAGTGTCCGTGCCACTTCATCAATGTATTCCTGAGGGACGCTTTTCAAAGTGGCCATTCGCCTGGTAATCTCGAATTGCATTTCCGGGGTGAAGCTTTCCAGAATTTGAGCGGATTTTTCAGGTTTCAAATGGGCAAGGATCAAGGCAATCGTCTGAGGATGCTCTGATTTTGTAAAATCCATAAGAATCTTCGGGTCCACATCCCGAAGTTTATCGGTGATTGGATTGTCATCGGTACGGATACTTTCAACTTCACTCAGAATACTTTCCGCTTCTGTTTCTCCGACAGCTTTTATGACAATGTTCTTGGTCACATCTTCACTTATGGAAATGAGTCTTCCCCGCTCTCTGGCGAGAAAACAGAATTCTCTGGAAATGGAATTGATCGTTTCTGATGAAATCGTACTGACGCGGCTCATGTATTTCCCCAGCCGTCTGATTTCCGAAGGCTTAAGATGTTTCATCACTTCAGAGGCTGTTTCCTCCTCCAGCGACAAAAGGAGAATCGCGGCCTTTTCTTCGTTTGTAAGACTTGCCATAAAGCACCTTAAAGAAACAGATCAGTTCATTGCCCCATCGTACAGCAGTTAATCTGCAATAACCATAGATGTTACTTTAACCAGTTACGCAGCAGCTCGGCAAAAGATTTGGAATCTTCAACGGCCATTTTCTTCACAACTTCAATTTCCGTCAATTCCCGTTCCTTTACAGACAGCAGGTCCAGGGATTGAGTTTCTCCCGTCAATTCAATAATATCCTCTGGAAGAGCCTCTTTTTCCATGACCTTTTCAGTGACCTGCCCGGTTATTCCCCTGATCAGAGGACGGATAACAAAAAAGAAGACAAGGACAACGACGACCAGAAGGAGCAAATATTTAATCAGAGGGAAATAGGTCGATATATTTTCCCCGAACCAGCCATTCCCACCTGTCATGTCTTCCGTATCAAGTTTTTTGAAGGGCATGTTCGTAACCGTTACTTGATCACCCCGGGCGGTGCTGAAACCAGCGGAGGTTCGTACAAGCTCTTCGATGGATTCAATTTCCTTCTTGGATCGGGGCTGATAAATTTCTTTTCCCTGCTTATCCTTGACATATGTACCATCAACGAGAACAGCGATGGAAAGCTTCCTGATCTCGCCGACGGGCATGACCGTTTTACTGACCGTTTTGTTGATCTCGTAATTGATGATTTCATCCAGTTTTTCCTGGCCCGTGCTCTGATCGGCTTTTCCCGGGGTTGCGGATTTTTCAGACTGTTTCTGGGTACTCCTGACGACCGGGGATTCCGGATCATAGGATTCTTCCGTTTTTTCAGTCATTCGAAAATCGAGGTCAGCAGCCACCCGTACCACGGCCTTGCCCTGACCGACGACATTTTCCAGAAGAGATTGGATCCTGGCAGCCGTATCTTTTTCAAGGTTCCGCTGGAATTCAATCTGCGAACCGGATAACCCTGAAAGGCCTGATTCGCCTTTCAGTTTGGATAAAATATTGCCTTTATTATCGACAATAATGACATCCCCGGCATTCAGTCCTTCCACACTGCTGGCAACCAGGTGAGCGATCCCTTCGATCTGCGATGAACTCAGCGACCGGCCCGGCTTCAACTTCAGCGTGACAGAAGCCGTCGGTTTTTTCTCTTCACTGACAAACAGGGATTCCCTTGGCAAGGCAATATGGACCCGACTGGATTCTATTTCCTCCAATCCCTTGATCGTTCGGCCCAGTTCACCCTGAAGCGCACGCCTGTAGTTCAGTTGCTGTTCGAATTCGGTTGCCCCCAGGGTTTTCTGATCGAAGATCTCAAAACCCACCCCGCCACCCTGAGGGAGACCCGATCCGGCAAGCTCCAGCCGAAGTTCCGAAACTTTTTCAGCAGGCACGAAAATTGTGTCTCCCGCAGAGTTGATTTCATAGGAAATTTTTTTCTCCTGAAGCTTCGCCAGAATCGAGGAGGCGTCTTCACTGGACAGATGGGAAAAAAGGACTTTGTATTCAGGACGGTTTGCGAAATACACCATTGCCACTAAAACGGACAAAGTCATGCCTGCCACAATCAGAAGAGACCACTTTCTTGCCGGCGGCAATTCCACAAAGCTTTGCCGGAGGTTTTCATAAAACCGCAGGAAGGAATTCATGGGGAAAAACGCTTACGCTGAAAGAATACCGAATCTCTCATTTTTATTATACCTGCATTCTCATGACTTCCTGGTAAGCATCAATGATTTTATTTCTGACCTGCATCATGGTCTGGAAGGAAATGCTCGCTTTCTCCAGGGCGATCATGGCCTCATGAATGCTGCCTGTATCATGCACCTGCACTCCGGATATCGCCTCATCGGCATCGCTCTGAAGCTTATTGATATCCTGGATGGTATTGCGAAGAACGTCACTGAAAGACACCTTTCCTTCAGCCGGCTCTATTTCAACCTTCTGTTCCGGAAAGGCGGATGGAAGATGGAATCTGTCCTGAATTGATAAGTCTTTCATTATCTCACCTCTTCAATAATCTCCGATCTGATTGACGAATCGGATTCTTTCCCTGTGATGGAACTATTTCCCGATATCCAGCGTCTTCAACGCCATGTTTTTTGTAGCATCAAAAGCAGTGACGCAAGCCTCGTAGGCCCTGCTGGCAGTAATCATGTCGGTCATTTCCATCATGACGTTTACATTCGGCATCGCCACGTTGCCCTGTTGATCCGCATCCGGATGGGAAGGATCGTAGACTTTCCTGACGGTCTCCCCGTCTTCGACTACTTCCTTAAGGGCCACTTCCCTGATCGCATCTCGAAGTCTGTCGCCGAAACGGAATTTTTGCTTCACGTTTTCCGATGAAAAAATCGCCACCTTACGCTTATACGGTCCTCCTTCAGGAGTGCTGGTGGTACTGACATTGGCCAGATTGCTGGCAATAACATCCATTTTTGCCCTTTGAGCAGCAAACCCTGAGCTGCATATGCGAAAAGACGTGAGAAAATCCATATTATTTCGTCTCCTTCAATACGGTGTTCAATCCCTTGAATTTGCGAGCAAGCATTTCAACCGTCAGGTTGTACCTGAGATGATTTTCGGCAAGATGAGTCATTTCCGTATCCATATTGACATTTTTGCCAGTCTCAACCACCTCGAAATCATCATCCGAAATTTCATTCAGGTCGGCGGGCAGATGTTTTCCGTCTGTTTTTAAGAGCGTGAGCTGCCCCCTGTCAGCGACGGCTCTGCTCAAATCCCTTTTGAAGACATAATCTTTCGGCTTGTAATCAGGTGAATCCATGTTGGCAATATTGGACAGAATGATTTTGTTTCTTTGAGACCGGAATCCCAGCATGCCTGATAGTATACCAATTGTTTTACTGAACAGAAAGTCCATCCCAGCTCCCTCCGAAGGAATTCAAGCAAAGCACATACCACTTAAGAAGCAGTGTCGGGAGATAACCTATTCCGATGTCAGAGAGGCCTTCATCTGATATTCCTGCAGTTTGTTGCGCATGGTTCTGACACTGATCCCCAGTATTTCCGATGCTCTGGTTTTGTTTCCCTTGACTTTGTCCAGAGTACTGAAGATCAGTTCCTTTTCCATTTCCCAGATCGTCATGCCCCGGGACAGATCAATCCCGGAAATATCTGTGGAAACTTCTTCAAGGGAACAGGATGTTTTTTCCTCTGCTGCCGGGCTGACGGAACCCTGGTCTTCCAGATAAAGATGCTCCGGCAAGACCACATTCCCGCCGCAGACAAGGACCGCCCTTTCAATCACGTTTTCAAGTTCTCTTACATTGCCGGGCCAGTCATAGGCATTCAACCGTTTCAGGGTTCCATTTGCAAAAACCGGCAGCGGTTTTTCATTAAGATTACTGTACTTTTTCAAAAAGTAAGAACCCAGAAGCTCAACATCGCCTTTTCGTTCCCGCAGGGGTGGAATTTTAAGGGGAATGACATTGAGCCGATAATAAAGATCTTCGCGAAAAGTCTTCTCTTCAATACATTTCCGAACATCGGCATTTGTCGTGGCGATAATTCTCACATCCACAGGCAATGGCATTTTTCCACCCAGCCGATCGATTTCTTTTTCCTGAATTACCCGTAAAAGTTTTGCCTGCAAATGTGGAGTCATTTCTGTCACTTCATCAAGAAGCAGCGTTCCGCCGTTCGCGAGTTCGAATTTCCCTACTTTCCTCTGAATTGCTCCGGTAAAAGCCCCTTTTTCAAACCCGAACATTTCACTCTCGAGAAGATTGTCGGGAATCGCGGCGCAGTTGATCGCCACGAAAGGCATATGCCTCCTGCTGCTGTGGAGATAGAGATAACGGGCAAAAAGTTCCTTGCCTGTTCCACTTTCGCCCTGAATCAGGACGCTGGATTTGCTCTGTGCCACCGTTTTCAGAAATTCGAGAATGCCCAGAATTTTTTCGTCTTCCGTTATGATCTCTCTATCCGTAAAAGTCATCTTTTCGACAGGTTTGCTTTCCCTGAATTCTTTCTCTTCGTATGTCGCCATAACGTTTTTGACGACGAATTCGATGTCTTCCAGGGAAAAGGGCTTCATGATGAAGTCAGAAGCCCCCTCCTTCATGGCTTCGACAGCAGTGTTTACGGTTCCATAAGCGGTTATCAGAATCACGGGACTTTCCGGCGAGATCTTTTTGATGGTTTTCAAGACCTCCATACCACCCATCCCGGGCATCCGCATATCGGTGATTACGGCTTCGAAGGCGCCTTTTCTGAACTTCTTCAACGCCTCAAGCCCATTGGAAGCTGTTTCAATGCAGTAGCCACAGCTTTCCAGAGTTTCGCAGAGTGCCATTCTCATTGACGTGTCATCATCCACGACCAGTATGCGCGCTTCTTTCATTTCCATCCTACCTTCGTCTTCATTGTGCCTTGTTCGCTGATCAACGGGAGGAGAACGTGAAAAACAGTTCCCTCCTGTTCGACGCTTTCCACATGGATTACCCCGCGGTGCATTTCGATAATATTGTGAACAATCGTCAGTCCCAATCCCGATTCCTCTTCCTTAGTCGTAAAAAAGGGATCAAAGATCCGGTTTAAATATTCCCTGGGAATTCCGATTCCCGAATCTCTGATTTTAACCTCAATATAAGATTCATCCGTTTCCATATCCTGCCCTGAGTGAGGACAGATTGTCTCAAAATCGATAGTCCCTCCCTCAGGATCCAGAGACTGCAACGCGTTGAGGATCAGGTTGAAAAAGACTTGCTTCAGCATTTCCGCATCACCCTCGATCCACGGTTCATAATCTGCGTAAGTTGTATTAATGAATATCTTCTCCTGGTCAATCAGCGGTTCGCATGACCCGAGGATCTCGTTCAAAAAATGGTGTAATGAAATCCGTTTTAAGATCAGTTTTCGGTTTTTCGTGAAGAGAAGAAGGTTGGATATTTTATTATCCATTTTCTTGACGGATGAGATAATCCGGGAAATTCTGTTCTGATCTCTATCGTTCTTCGATTCCTTCATCAAAAGGGATGCGTACAGTTCAATGCTTCCCAGGGGATTTCTAATTTCATGAGCGATATTCGCCGCCATTTCCCCCAAAGCGGTAAATTTTTCGGATCTTTTTGCCATGCTTTCCAGTTTTTCAATGCGGGTGACGTCCCGGAGAACGAAAACCGTTCCGAGAATTTTACCTCCCGACGAAATAAACGATGACGTAATTTCAAGAACCCGATTCTTATAAATCAGGCGGGAAACCCTCCCCTTCCGGAAATTTTTGTTCAAAAAAATGTCCATCCAGTCATTTGAAGGCATATCTTCAAATAAAATCCGGATGTGCCTCCCGACAGCTTCATCCTGTGGCTTGCCTGAAAATAATTCCGAGGCGGAATTGAACACCTGAATTTCATCCTCCGGATTGGTCACAATGACTCCGTTCGTCAAACTTTCGAGAATATTCTGAAGGTAACTCTTCATTTCCTCCTTCTCGGAAAGCGTTCTCAACAACTCCCGGTTCTTTTCTTCCAGTTCAAGATTCAGGCTGTCAAATTTCTTCTCCAGACTCGCAAAGGCCTGCTGAATATGCAAAGTCGCCTGATTGAACCCTTCGAAAGATTTCTGTAACGATGCAATGTCATTCATGCTTGATCCAGTAATTTTAATTACTACTCATGTACGTTATGTTGTTTTCAGACCACGCCTGATCGGCAACCCAGTAATCCACGACCTTCGGCCAGAATGTCTCATCGCCTTTTTCCTTTAACTCGGAAAATGTTTTTTCCATCATGGTCATGTCGTCCATTTTTCTGTAACTCTGCCCCGTTCTGAAAAGGGTCCACATCTGCTTTTGTTGATTTTTCATCCGTGGAACAGCCTGTTGAGAGGCAGCTATGCCACGCTGATAGTCGGTGTTTTCGAAATAACAGTCCACCAACCCCGCATAGGCTTCAGTGATGAGCTCTTCCTCATAATTCTGCGGGCTGTCCCGATATTCATGAATAATCTTCTGATAAATTTTTATAGCTGAAGCACAGTCGTTGTTACTTTTCAACGCGTGGGCATAATTTCCCTTAATCGTCAGAAGATCGGGATTGTCTTTTCCTTCGAGCAATATTTTATATAAGGAAACAGCCCTATCATATCGCCCTTTTAGGTAAAAATAATCAGCCAGGTTTTTTATTGCCGTCTCTTTCAGAATGCCGTCATTTTCTGTAAATTGCTTCATCAGGGCATTCCATTTTTCCTCTGGAACATCATTCCCCTTCCGGATTCCAGGATCCTCCACCACCATGAGTTCCAGAACAGCCGCGCCTGAAGCATTCAGCCCATGCTGCCTGAGACTGTTCCATACAGAAGATGCGTCTGAGAGAAATCCCAATTTCCGGAGACTGACACCTGCTCTGGAGAACAGATCCCGTGTTTCAGCAGAAAGAGAAATTTTGTTGTGAATCTTATAATAAATATCGGCTACAGCGAGGTCATCACCCCTTCCATAAGCCTCCTCAATCAATCGCCTTGCATTCAAAAACAGATACCCCCGGCTTTTATCCTTAAAATCTCCATGGGTGTAAGAATCGAGAAGATGGCAATAGAGGTCGAAGGCCTCTTTGCAGCGACCCGCTTTCCACAGGGCATATCCCTTTTGATAAAGCAGCCATTCCTCCAATCTGCCGCCGGGGAATTTCCTCCTCATCCAATCATATGTCCCAACTGGATTTCTGTAATAATCCCATCCCGTCATGCAGACATTGAAGTTCATCGTCGGCTCCATAACGCCGATATTTGCCATAAAAAGAATGCTTTCATAAGCTTCCCCGCTTTCTGGATAGTTTTCCAGCAGGAGGCTGAAGACTTTCAAGGCCGAAGCGAAGCGGTTCAGGGTATAAAAAGAACGGCCCAGATAAAACATGGCACTTTTTTTCGAGCCCCCTTCCGGGTAGAGGTTGAGATAAGTGGCAAACAGGGAAGCCGCCCTTGAGTAATCCTGCCAGGAAAAGAGGGTAAGCCCCAGATCATAAAGGACATCTGCAGGCAATTCTTCGAAGTTATCCCACTTGTTGAGTGCGTTCCGATACCAGAGCGCGCCATCGGTCTGTCTGCCGGTTTGTTGAAAACAGTAGCCCAGCAGGAAAGAAGACCTGGAAGCGTAAGGACCATCGGGATATCCGGCCAGGTAATTCCTCAGCTTCTCGATCGCATGGGTAAAACGTCCGGTCCGATAGAGAATTTCTCCCATTTTGTACAACACATCCTGCTTGTACCTTGAAGTCGGATATTTCCGAATGACATCCTCATAGGCCGCATAAGCCTCCTCATAGTTTCCAGCCTGTTCCAGGCATTCTGCCAGGCGGAAATTCACCAGATCGTTTCTGCTTCGCAAGTCCGGATAGCGACGGAGTATATGTTTATATGCGTCAACGGCTTTCAGATTGAAACTTCCATCCTTCCCTTTTCCCAGAAAAAAGTAACAGTCCGCAAGAAGCCTCAGACTGTTTTCCAGCAATGCATCGTCATTATGCTTCTTTGAAACGATCGAAGACAGAATCGCGGCAGCCCTTTCGTAACGACCCGCATCGAAGTGAATGTTTGCCGTTTCAAATACACGAGGGGACGGACTATCCAGACTGTTTTTCACATCCGATTCTCTGCCCGTCTTCCGTTTGGGCAAGTGCGCCTCATTTTCATTGTCAGTATCGGGAATGACATTTTTTTGCAGGATTGTTTGCCGTTGAAGGGAAGAATCTCGAATGCCTTGATCCGAAAAATCCGGGACCTGCTTACGGGCGGGACGATGAATCATTTTTACCCTGGAATCAGGGTCATTTGTCGACGGCCGGACCTTTACAGGTTTCTTTTTTTTCCTTTCGACAGAAACCCGACTCCGTGACGCCGGCGGACCTTTCATGATAAAAACCCGGTACCAGACTCCCTTGTCAGGAATCAGGACCTTTTCAAGGTATGCATTGTAACCTCTCGATTTTAATAAATTAACCTCTTGTTTCGCACCATCGACATTCTGATAGGAGGATACGCGTCTCGCGTGAATATCCTGCCGGTTTGTTTCCCCGTGACAGGTGAGGTGCGGCCACAGGACCCACCCCATGCTACAAAGGATGGCTACGATTAAAAATCGCCTGTTTTTATTTGAAAAACCAAACGGTAATTTCATCACAAATGAAAAAGTGCAGAAACTGTCTGCATGGGAAAAATTTTTCTATGAAAAATGATCCAACAATGGTGTCTTAAATTTCCGTCTTTCACACTGCCTTGATTTTCTGAAATACTGTCTCTATTTAAGCAATGTATATACCGGATTGCCTGTTTCGCTTCGTCCCTGCACCTTGAAGATGGCTGAAATCTCTTTAGACGGGGATAGACATCTTAATGTGGCAAAGATTTGATAATGCTGCATTTCAGAATGGAACCACTCATTGCTCCGATGCACGCACAGCCCTATAAGCACTCGTTGATCGATAGAATTCCTGGGAAACGATTTGCCTTCCACAGGTGGGAAATGCCCAGGTTAAGTATTCGGGTATGAAGTTACGAAATCAGACAACGGGACAGAAAAGGCGTCAATCTGCTGACACATTTGTTTTGTTCACCCCATACCAACCGGATGATCGCGTCAACAAGCCGCCTCTTCCATGGTGTGAACGAAAGAGTCTTTCTTTGCTGCCTTTACCACTTCCGCTATAGGGACTTGCCCATGATGATCAATGGAAGTTCCCCCGGAATCATGATATAAAACATCATTATTCAAAAGAATTTGTATATTCGAAATCTTATTTTCGTTCGAAAGAAAACTCCAGAAAGGATCCACGGTGAAGAAACGTCTTGTTCTCATTTCCATGATGGCAATCGTTGTAGCGGTTGGCCTCCTGGTTTATTTCGGGCAGAGGCAAAACCGTCAACGGGAGTCCTACTATTCCGGAACCATCGAAGCAACCCAGTCCCAACTTTCGTTTCAGACCGGAGGCCGTGTTGCTGTGGTGCATGTCCGTGAAGGAGATTCGATCAAAGCCGGACAACGGCTTGCCGAGCTCGATACCGACGAGTGGACCGCCCGTTATGAGCAGGCCAGGGCGGCACTGGACAGGGCGGGGAAAAATACACGAGAGATGGAAATCCTGCTCAATTTCTACCAGAAATCTCTACCTGCCGAGGTGACGCGCGCACGGGCCAATGTGGAAAGTCGAACGAACATCCTCACCGAGGCCAGGAAAAACAACACCCGGTACACCCAGCTCTTTGAGCGGGGCGTGGTGACGGAAAAAGAGCGGGACGCAGTAAAACTGCACTATGATAATGCCATCGCAAGTCTGACTGAAGGGAAGGCAGCGTTCCGGCAGGCAGAAAGCGGACTGAACAAGATCGAGGCCACAAGGATGGAACTGGAAGCCGCCAGAGCCCAGACCGAGGCTGCCCGGTCAGCCCTTAAGGAAGTCAGTATTCAGCTTGCCTATACAACCCTGTCCGCTCCGTCTGACGGGATCATCACGTCCAGGAATGTCGAACCGGGCGAAGTTGTCACTCCGGGACGAGAGGTATTCACCCTGTCGAATCTGGCAACAGTGGATCTGAAGATCTTTGTCGGGGAAACCGAAATCGGAAAAGTCCGGCCTGGTCAACCGGTCGATGTCAAAGTGGATACCTTTCCAGGCAGAATCTTCAAGGGCAGAGTATCCTACATCTCCCCTGAAGGAGAGTTCACTCCAAAGATCATCCAGACTTTCAAGGAACGTGTCAAACTCGTTTATCTCGTGAAGGTTGCCGTTCCCAATCCTGATATCGCACTCAAACCGGGAATGCCTGCCGATGCCTGGCTCCGCTGACGCTATGATCCGGGTCGAAAAGGCCTCTCTGCGCTACGGTGACGTTGAAGCCGTCCAGGGAGTCTCTTTCTCCGTTGCTGCAGGCTCCATGTTCGGACTTGTAGGATCGGACGGCGCCGGAAAGACCTCTCTGCTCCGCATGATCGCCACCATGATTCAGCCTTCCGCCGGGACGATCACCATCAGCGGTCTGGATGTTTTTACCCACAGGAAACAGATTCGGGATCTGATCGGTTACATGCCACAGCGATTCGGTCTCTATCAGGATCTGACGGTTGAGGAAAATTTCCATTTTTTCATGAATATTTACGGGATCAAGGGAAGTGAAGGGGAGAGAAGGAAAGAGCGTTATCTGGGGTTTTCTCACCTCCTGCCCTTTATCCGCCGTCCAGCAGGGCAGCTTTCGGGGGGGATGAAGCAGAAACTCGGCCTGGCCTGCGTCCTCGTGCATGAACCTCAAGTCCTGGTTCTCGATGAACCAACTAACGGGGTGGATCCGGCTTCCCGCCGGGAATTCTGGGATATGCTGAAGATCATGCAGAATCAGGGAATGACGATCCTCACCTCAACTGCTTATCTGGACGAGGGAGAGAAATGTGACCAGGTGGCCATCATGCACCGGGCACGGATTCTGGACATCGCCGCGCCGGAAGCCATGCGCTCCCGCTTTTCCAGTCTGGAAGAGGCCGTGATTGACCGGATTCAGGAAGTGGACAGGGGACTCCAGCATGAATCGTTCAACAGATAAGGCGATCGCTGTCAGAAATCTGGAAAAACGATTCGGTTCTTTTGTCGCAGTGGACCGGATTTCCTTCGCCGTTCAAAGGGGAGAGATCTTCGGCTTTCTCGGCCCGAACGGTTCTGGAAAATCCACCACCATCCGCATGCTGTGCGGCATCCTCAAACCCACAGATGGAGAAGGACAGGTCGCGGGCTATGACATCATCACCCAGCCTGAAGCGGTGAAGCAGACCATTGGATATATGTCGCAGCGGTTTTCCCTCTATGAAGACCTGACCCCCCGGGAAAATATCCGGTTTTACCTCGGCATCTACAATGTTCCGGCAGGAAGCTGGAAGGACCGGATCGACTGGGTTCTTGATTTAACCCGCCTGCGGGAGGTTCGAAATGCGCTGACGCGATCACTGCCCCCCGGCTGGCGCCAGCGTCTTGCCCTGGGCTGCGCCTTGCTCCATTCTCCGGAGGTTCTTTTCCTCGACGAACCAACCGCCGGCGTGGATCCGATTACAAGACGGCATTTCTGGGATTTCATCCGCCGGCTCGCCATGGAAGGCATCACCATCTTTGTCACGACGCACTACATGGATGAGGCCCGTTACTGCGAAAACATCGTCATGCTCAATGAAGGCCGGATCGTCGCGGCGGACAGTCCCGAAAACATCATCCAGACGGCCTGTCCCGGCAGGCCGGGAGCGACGCTGGACGATGCTTTTGTCGCCCTGATGACCCGCAAGTCCGGAAAAAATTCCTGAAACTTTTTTGAACAGGAGCCCGTCATGAAATCTTTCTGGCTGTGTTTTGTCCCCCTTTTTGTCGCCGTTGACGCCGTCGGGATTCTACCTCTGTTTATGAGTCTCACTGAGGGGCTGGAAACCCGGAAACTGCGGAGGATCATCTCTCAATCCGTCATAACCGCCATTGCCGTGGCACTGGTATTTCTCGTTCTGGGTAAGGCCCTGATGGATCTGCTGGGAATCACCATCGCGGATTTCATGGTGGCGGGCGGCATTCTCCTGTTCGTCATTTCCCTGAACGATGTTCTGGCCACGGAAAAAGCCCAGCAGCACACAGTTGATCCCGACAGCCTGGGAGCGGTGCCGCTGGGGGTTCCCCTCATCTCCGGGCCCGCGGTGCTGACTACCACGTTGTTGTTGAGTAATTCCTACGGGTTTGTTCCGACGGCCACGGCCCTGATTCTGAACATCCTGCTGGCCGGCGGCGTTTTTTTCTCTTCCGGGATAATTTATCGATTTCTCGGTAAAACCGGTGCCAAGACAATTTCCAAGATCACAAGCCTCCTGCTGGCGGCCATCGCCGTGATGATCATACGCCGGGGGCTCTTCATCATCCTCGATCTCGAAATCGCCGGATAGGAGGACAGGGTTGGATCCTGCAAAGATTGAAGCGGTCACCCGCAAGGAATTCTGCCATCTTCTCCGGGATGTCCGCAGCCTCTACCTGGCCTTTGCCCTTCCCCTGCTTTTGATCCTTCTGTTCGGCTACGCCCTCAGTCTTGACGTCAATCATGTCAGAACGATCGTCGTCGATTACGACGCAACAGGAGTCAGTCGTGATCTGATCCGAAAACTTGATTCCTCCTCCTATTTCAACGTCGTCGCCCATCTCCAGGATACAAGGGAAATCAACCTCTGGCTGGATAAGGGACTGGCCACCCTGGCCATTGTGATCCCGCCGGACTTTACGGAGAATATCCGCAAGGATCGGGAAGCCTCTCTGCAGGTCATCCTGGACGGCAGTGATCCGAATTTCGCTGGAATCGCCCGAGGGTACATCAACGCCTTCCTGGAAAATCAGAACCGTATCCGCCTGAATCTATTTCTGAACCGGCAGGGAAGAGAACCGATCAATCCGCCTCTCGAAGGGCGGATTCGCGTCTGGTTCAACGAGGATCTGGAAAGCCAGAATTTCATCATACCCGGTAATATCGCCGTGATCATCATGATCGTCGGAGCCATGCTGACCTCTCTCGTCGTCGCCAGGGAATACGAAAACGGCACCATGGAAACAATCAAATCGCTTCCACTGAACACGGGGGAATTTCTCGTTGGTAAAGCTATCCCCTACTTCCTGATCGGGATGGTCGATGTCCTTGTTGCCGTTCTTGTGGGACAAGTCCTTTTCGGCGTAGTCATGAAAGCCGGATTCTGGCTGATGGTTCTGTCTTCCTCCCTTTATCTTGCTGTGGCTCTTTCCCTCGGTCTGCTGATTTCCAGCGTCGTCAAATCGCAACTTGTCGCTAACCAGGTAGCCGTCCTGTTGACCTATCTGCCTTCCCTGCTGCTGTCCAACTTCGTCTTTCCCATCATCAACATGCCAGCGCCTCTTCAGCTTCTTGCCAAGGCGGTCCCGGCAACGTACTATATTCAGATTCTGAGTGGAATTTATCTCAAGAACCTCGGATTCGCGCAGCTCTGGTCTGCCTTCTTCATTCTGCTGATCATGTTCACCGGATTGGCCCTGTTGAATTTCTTCGTATTGAAGCGGGAGGGAATCTGAGATGAGCCTGCTGCGCATACGGGAACTGGTCCGAAAGGAGTTTCTCCAGCTTTTCCGGGACAAACGGAACCGTCCCATCCTGATCATCGCTCCGATCATTCAACTGCTGGTCTTCGGATATGTGGTCAATTACGATATCCGGGACATCCGGATCGCCCTGATGGACCAGGCGCGCACAAGGGAAAGCCGACTTGTGGCGGATGCCTTCAGCGCCAACCGGATCTTTCGAATCACCCATCATCCGGAAAATGATAAGGTCTTGGAGCAACTGCTTCTTCAGGGAGCGATCGATCTGGCCGTAAAAATCCCCCCCGATCTGAGTTCACAGGTGCGGTCGGGACGAACGGCCCACCTTCAGATCCTTGCGGACGGCAGTATGAGCAACATGGCTTCCATTCGGATCGCCTATACAATGCTCATTCTGGACGGGCTGAATCGGAAGCTGATCGGGGAACTTCACCCTCAGCGGATGGATTACGGCCGAATTGACGGCCGAATTCGAACCTGGTACAACCCCAACCTGGACAGTCAGCATTTCTACGTCCCCGGCATCGTCGCCTTCGTCGTCATGCTGATCTCTCTGCTCTTCACTTCCATGGCCGTCATCAAGGAAAAAGAGGCGGGAACGATGGAACAGCTGATGGTCACCCCGATTCGACCGGTCGAGCTGATTCTCGGCAAAACGATCCCGTACATCATTATTGCCATCTCGCAGATGATCGTCGTTACGGCCATTGCAATCACCTGGTTTGAGGTCCCGCTGTCAGGAAATGTCATGCTTCTCTTTTTTGCCGCCTGCCTTTTCCTGCTCAGCACCCTGGGAATCGGGCTTTTTATCTCCACCGTTTCCGGAACGCAGCAGCAGGCCATGATGACGACTTTTTTTATCATCCTGCCTTTTTTCATGCTCAGCGGCTTTGTCTTTCCCATCGACAACATGCCCCAGGCCGTTCAAGTGCTGACTCTGCTGAACCCGCTCCGTTATTTTCTCGTCATCATCCGGGGAATTTTTCTCAAGGGGGTGGGAATGGAGGTGTTGTGGCCCCAGTTCGCCGCCATGGCGGTCCTGGGACTGGTTGTGTTCATCGGCGCCGTCGCCCGCTTCCGGAAGCGGCTTGACTGATATCCGGTTCCGAAAGTCGGGAAACCATGGAACCTTTTTAAATTTGAAAATGGTTTTTTAAAGAATTCAGTGCGTTCAGAAATCCATTTCCTGAACGCACTGAATTCTTGGTATCGTCTGATATCTTACAGCTCCGGCCCAAAATCATTTTTGAAGGCTTCCACGAGCTTGGCGCCCCAGTTGTCAATGGCCCTCATCTTGCCGAAGAAGAAGCGCAGGATAGGCGGTTCTTCATAAAAGATCAACCCCTTGATCAGATCCCGGTGATTTGCGAGCCAGGCCACCCGATCAACGACGTAATCGATTTGCGCAAGGGTGTAGGTTCGGCGCGGCACAGCAAGCCTCAGGAGTTCCAGATCTGAAAAGACCTCATTGCCATCCGGGTCACGTTGCTCGGACATGGTGCCCCGTTCCATCCCCCTTGCCCCGGATATGAGGTAGACGGCCGAAGTCAGGGAGGCGGCAATATACTTGGAGGGAGGGATGTCCGGAAGAAAGCGGCGGGCATCAATGTGACAGGCCAGCCCCCCCGGAGGCGTCACCACGGGAATGCCCCGTGTCTTTAATTGTTCAGCAAAATACTGGATCATATCCGCCGAACTGCTCGCCACACTGTATTGAGTCATTTCCCGGATGCCTACGGCCATGGCCTCGATCTCTTTTGTGGACATGCCGCCGTAGGTTGCAAATCCTTCATAAACGGGAAGCCAGGGAAGAATGGTATCAAAAATATCCTTACGCTTCGTGGCGATAAACCCGCCACGGACAGCACAGCTCTTCCGTCCCGACAGGTAAACGATATCCGCGATGTCTGCAAGTTCCCAGATAATCTCAGCGATGGATCGATCCTTATAGCCGTCTTCCCGCTGCTTGATGAAATAGGCCTGTTCGGAAATCAGACTGGCGTCGAGAACGAGTTTGATGTTGTTCGCCGCGGCGATTTCCTTCACTTTCTTGTAATTGGCCATGGAAAAAGGCTGGCCACCCAGAAGATTGGTCGTGGCCTCCATCCGAACAAAGGAGATACGTTCTGATCCGTAGGTTTTGATCACATCGAGAAATTTATCTGTATCAATATTGCCTTTGAAGAACTCTTTGCTGTCCGTATTCAAGGCTTCATCCGTAAAGATTTCCAGCACCGTCCCTCCGGCCAGTGTGAAGTGGGCCTTGGTAGTCGTAAAATGATAGTTCATGGGAACAACATCGCCAGGTTTGACTAAAACCTTGGCCAACAGGTGTTCCGCTGCACGGCCTTGATGCGCCGGAAGCAAATAAGGAAGGCCGAAGACCTCATTGACGGCATCCTGCAACTTGTAGAAGCTTTCACTGCCGGCGTAGGCATCATCGGCCACCATCATGGCGCCCAACTGATTATCGCTCATGGCATTGGTGCCGCTATCCGTCAACATATCCAGAAAGACATCGCGGGTTCGAAGCAGGAAGGTATTGTAGCCGGCCTCCTCCATAGCCCTCAGGCGCTCATCGGCCGAGGGCAGTCTCGTTTGCTGGACGATCTTGATCTTGTGCATTTCCACAGGGAGCAGCTTCCCGTTGGACAGTCTGATGTTCATAAAATCCTCCTTAATAAGGGTTAGCTATTGAATTTCTATTGCCGCCGCAGGGCTGAAGCAGGATCATGAAAAATTCCAAAAAAGCCATAGAGAAAATCCCCATGGCCTGAAAACAAGAAAGGCCATGGGCTCGGCGCCCATGGCCTTTCTTGATCAGCGAGACAAGGCACACAAGCGCATCCTGCCATAATAGTAATAATAAAAGTAATAATAGCGGGAATACCTGCTTGTGCACGCTTCAAACTGTTTTGTCTTCTGAGTTCTCATGAAATGAGCTTTCATCCTGTGCCGCCCCGACATTCCTGTCCGGACGGTTTAACCGGCTGGGTATCGCCATGAAGCATAAAGTTTGCAAATACAGCATCTTGGACAGACAAATCTTCGCTTCGTCTGAAGTGGTTCTGTCACCTAACATATGAAGCTGACCCTGTCAAAGCATTTTTATTTTTTCTCACAGTTCGAACCGGCACGACCTGGGTCTCAAAAAAATCTGCCCTGCATGGTCTCGTTCTCCCCCCCTGCTCCCCATTGACACCCCGATTCTCAAATTCTCATGGAAGACCCCAAACGTCCCGAATCTTTGCATACTCTGCTTCCGGAAGCTGGACAAGGACAGGCCCGGCTTCCGGAAGCAGCCAGAGAAGCAGCAGTTCCAGATCCTCTTTATCCATGGCCGTACATCCCGATGTACCTCGTGCAGGTCCCTCCCAGACATGAAGAAAAATGCAGGAGCCCCTCCCGGAGGCCACCGGATCGACATTATGATCAACAACAATCCCCAAATGATATAAATTGTCCCTCCGCAGCATCTCCTCGCTGCTGGACCAGTCCGGCCTGACCTGGCCGGCATCGACAATCCGGTTATAATAAATCGAATGCACATCATTGACGCACCGGTGGGCGGCGGTCATCTGTTTATAAGGAATTCTGATCCACGACGTCATTTCCGCCCGGTCATAACCGAACGCGGAACCGAGACGGAAGATCCCCGCCGGAGCGCGTCCATCCCCCTCCCTCTTTACCGGCCCTGATTTCGCATCGCCTGCCTGGTGAAGACCGTCGCCCCATCCCATTCCATTTCGCCCTGCAACAACCGGGATTTTCCGGCCGACGGCAACCCAGGATGAGTATTCCGACTTCCGTTCATAGGCCTGAAGTACGGCCTCCGAAGCATTCCAGCCGGCTGTCTTGACCACAATAGCCTGACGCGATGCCATTTTCGCCGGGGGTACGTTTACCGCCGGGGCGCCGGCACAGGAAAAAATCATCAGCAAGCCGTATAATCCACACCATTTTCGTTTCCAATCGTTCTTCATGAATCTCCTCCTCAGCTCAACATTCAGCAAAATCAACATGATACTCACTCAGCCTCAGCACGGCGTTCCGGTTCTTATAAGAAAATGAAAAAATAATCCACCGGAGGGAGAGCCAATGAAAAATAATTGTTTTCCGTCTCCTCTTTCCAATCCTGCATCCGGCCATGTCTGTAAAGCCATCAAGAAAACGCGCACGCCGCGCGGTTGAAACCTTCTGAATTCTATATATGTTTCAGACCGTTTCAGGATCGGTCATCCAGCATAATAAAATTTCCTCCGGCAGTTCTAATTTCCTTGACACAAAATAACCTTCCCATTATAGTCAGCCAACCCAATTAAATTATCTATTATAAAGTAACAAACCGCATTTATGGATCTGGTTCACCTGCAGAGTTGATGCAAAAACCAAAAGTCGGGCAGGATGTTCCGGAACCATCGGCTGGCGGGATGTTCCAGCGAGATGCCATGTCCCCATCCGTTGCACATAAGCCTGTTCTTGAATTAAAAGGCAATCTTCTGTCGTTGATGGTTTTGTATTTGTTTGACAGTGACAGGAACCTCATTGAACAACAGTTCACCGAAAAAATCTCCGGGGCAAAAAATTTTTTCAAAAACGCTCCCATTGTGATCGATCTTCATGCCCTGCAGAATACCAGCGTTCCAGTAGATTTATCACACCTTTCGGATTTATTCCGGAAACACGGTCTGGTTCCTGTCGGAGTAAGGGGGGGCAACGTCCAACAGCAGCAGGCGGCATTGAATCTTTCCCTGGGAATTCTTCCCGATGCAAAACCCGCGTCTTCAAGGGGAGAGCCTCAGACAGAGGTCACTGTCCAGGCGACCCGGGACAAGGTTTTTACCCAGCCTGTCCGCTCAGGTCAACAGGTTGCAGCGCTTCAGGGCGATCTGGTGGTGCTGGCCGCGGTCAATCCCGGGGCGGAAATTCTTGCAGGGAAAAATATCCATGTTTATGGTCCGTTGCGCGGACGCGCCATTGCCGGAGTTCACGGATACTCAGAAGCCCGGATTTTTTGCCGATACTTTGACGCAGAACTGGTGGCCGTGGCAGGTCAGTATATGCTCAATGAAGACTTTGAAGATTCTGTGAGAGGAAAGCCTGTTCATATTTTTCTTGAAAACGATCGTTTGAAGATTCAACCTTTTGAAATCTAACTGACTGTAAGGGAGACATCCCGGAAATCCCGACTGGGCATTCAAGAATGTTCTTGTTTTATAAATTCTGAAATTTGGGGAAAATGCATTCTGTTTTAAGGAGATATTTGCTTGGCTAAAATAATTGTTGTTACCTCTGGGAAAGGTGGCGTGGGTAAAACCACGACCAGCGCCGCGTTGTCTACAGGACTCGCGTTGCGCGGGCACCGGACGGTTGTCATCGATTTTGACATCGGATTGCGTAATCTGGACCTGATCATGGGGTGCGAGCGGCGTGTTGTTTATGACTTCATCAATGTCATCAATGGGGAGGGAAACCTCAATCAGGCATTGATCAAAGACAAACGGGTTGAAAATCTCTTTATCCTGCCCGCATCGCAGACCCGAGACAAGGAAGCGCTTACCGTAAAGGGCATTGAAGCTGTTTTTGCGGAACTGCAAGAACGCTTTGATTATATAGTCTGCGACTCACCTGCCGGAATTGAACACGGCGCAATCATGGCCATGTATTTTGCCGACGAAGCCATTATCGTAACCAACCCGGAAGTGTCTTCCGTGCGCGATTCCGATCGAATCATCGGCATTCTGTCGAGCAAGACCCACAGGGCCAAGAACGGGGATGATCCCATTCAAACGCACCTGCTTGTTACCCGGTACTTCCCCAAAAGGGTTAACACCGGCGACATGCTCAGCGCCAAGGATATTCAGGAAATTTTAGCGATCCCCCTGCTGGGCATTATCCCGGAATCGCCATCGGTGCTTCAGGCATCCAATGCCGGCATTCCGGTGACCCTGGATGATAAAAGCGATGCGGGACAGGCCTATCTGGATGTGGTCGCGCGGTTTCTCGGCGAGGATCGTCCACTACGGTACATGAACAAAAAAAGCTTATTTGCTCGTTTATTTGGGAAATAGCATGAGTATCCTTGACTACTTACGTTCCCTGCAAAAAAGAAGAAGCGCTTCTATCGCTAAAGAGCGCTTGCAGATAATCGTGGCCCACGAACGCAACGGTCTCAGCCGCCGTACTCTTGATTTTCTTCCCCTTCTGCAGAAAGAACTGCTGGATGTCGTCAGAAAATACGTCGAGGTGTCCGACAGCCAGATTAAGGTAAATCTGGAAAAGAACGGCAATTATGAGGTTCTTGAGGTCAACATTGCTCTTGCTGATGCGGAAGGCCGTTTCAGCATGTCTTAGTCGAGATGGCGAAAATCAGTATATTGTTCATGGGAACCCCCGAATTCGCGTTGCCTTCACTGGAAATCCTGGTCAGGAACGGGTATCCCATCGCTGCCGTGGTCACTCAGCCGGACCGCCCGAAAGGACGGGGAAAGCAATTGGTGGCTCCTCCTGTTAAAATCGCGGCGACGAGTTACCAGATCCCGGTTCTGCAGCCTCCAGGGATCAAAGACCCGGCTTTTCTGGAAATCCTGGAAAAGATTTCCCCGGACCTGATCGTCGTTGCCGCCTTCGGACAGATCCTGCCCAAAACTGTCCTGGATTTTCCTCCCCTGGGATGCATCAACGTCCATCCTTCACTGCTCCCCAGGTATCGCGGCGCCGCGCCGATCAACTGGACGCTTATTCATGGTGAAACCAGAACCGGCGTCACCATCATGTACATGGATGAAGGGCTGGATACAGGCGATATCCTGCTCCAGGAAGAGACTCCTATTCCCCCTGAGGAAAACTTCGGCATCCTGCACGATCGCCTTTCCAATCTGGGAGCGGATCTGCTCCTTCGAGCGGTGCGGCTGCTTGAAGCACATCAGGCGCCCCGCAACCCTCAGGAAGATTCTCTCAGTTCCTACGCGCCGATGCTGAAAAAGGAGGACGGCCTGATCCGCTGGAGCGAAGAGGTTTCAACCATCGCCAACCGCATACGGGGATTGTCCCCTGCCCCTGGAGCCTATACCTTTCTAAACGGCAAAACCCTGAAGATCTTCGCGGCCGCAGGAATCGAACAGTCCGTACCCGGACAACCCGGCGAGGTCGGAAAATTGACGGATCAGGGATTGCAGGTGACCGCGGGAAACGGTTATGTCGTTTTGCAGGATGTTCAGATGGAAAACCGGAAAAGAATGAATGTTTCCGATTTTCTCCGCGGGCACAAGCTCTCAACCGGGACGGTGCTGGGCTGAAGTGAAAATCTCGCCGCGCAGTCTGGCTGTCGAAATTCTGGATCGTATCGATACAACAGGGGCTTTCGCAGAACCCCTTCTTGATGCCTTCCTCCGCGACCACCTCCTTGACAGCGCCCCGGACCGCCATCTCCTGACTTCCCTGGTTTATGGCACCCTGAGAATGAGAGGCCGCCTGGACTGGATCATTCAGCAGCTTTATCAGGGACGTTTTTCGTCCATGCAGGGAGGGATTCGAAACATATTGAGAACCGCCCTGTATCAATTCCTTTTCATGGAAAGGATCCCCGCTTTCGCCCTGGTCGACGAAGCTGTTGAGCTGGCCAAACTGCGTTATCCCGGCAGGGAAAAACTGGTCAATGCCCTCCTGAGAAACGCCGTGCGAAAAGTGTCAGCCAATGAACTCTCCTATCCAGACTTTCAGAAGACTCCCGTCGAACACATCGCCGTCATGCACTCCCATCCTCCCTGGCTGGTTCGCCGTTGGTTGTCAGTTTACGGTCCGGAACGGTGCCGCTCGCTCTGCATGGCCAACAATCAGGTCCCGCCAGTGGCGATTCGTGTCAATTCGCTTAAAGCAGACCGGTCCACGCTGAAGGAAATCCTCGAACATGAGGGATTCACCGTTTCCGAATCCTCTTTCTCACCCGACGCATTGCTGATTACCGATCCGCCCCGACATCTCCGCTTAACTTCCGCAAGCAGGGAAGGACTCTTTATTCTTCAGGATGAGGCGTCTCAGTTGATTGGCCGTCTTGTAGCCCCGGCGGCCGGAGAAGCCATCCTTGACGTGTGCTGCGGCACGGGGGTTAAAACAACGCATCTGGCGTCCCTGATGAGCAATCAGGGACGCATTCTGGCTGTGGACCTTTATCCGGCAAAGCTTGAAGCCCTGAATCGCCTGAGTTCAAGGATGGGGATTTCCAATATTGAAATCCGTCAGGCGGACGCCTCGACAATGGAGGATGAAACAGCATTCCGGAATATGTTCGACCGCATCCTCGTTGACGCCCCCTGCTCAGGACTGGGAACCCTGCGAAGAAACCCGGAAATCAAATGGCGTCTGCAACCCCGGGCTCTGCCGTCCTACAGCCGCCTCCAGGAACAGATTCTGAACCGTGCCGCAGCTTTTCTTCATCGCGGCGGATGCCTTGTCTACAGCACCTGCACAATCCTGCCGGAGGAAAACGAGCTTCTCATCGGAAAATTTCTCTCCCGCCATGATGAATTCAGGCAAATCAGGCTCTCTGATGCTTCATTTGCTTACCCGACGCTGGTCGACGAAAACGGTTTTTTCAGAACGGCCCCCGACACTTCGGGCATGGATGGGTTTTTCGCAGCTCTTCTGACTAAAGAGTGATATTCCTGCATGCAGCGGTATCAAAGAGCTTAAATTCCATTGACTTCAAAAATAAAAAAATGATAGGGGTTTCGAAAATCGCTTTTCGCGATCAGCGATTCTTTTGTGCAATCGCGCACCTGAAAAAGGAGGTCCCCATGCTCGTCATTCGGCAGATGCAGGTCGGTTCAATGGCTGTCTTCGCCTATCTTGTCGGCGATTCTGAAACGGGAGATGCCCTGGTCATCGATCCGGCAGACAACATTGACGGCATCCTTGCCACGGCCGAGAAAAACAATCTGCGCATCAAATACATCGTCAATACACATGGGCATATTGATCACATCAGTGGAAACCGGGAAATGAAATCCAGAACGGACGCACCCATCATTATCCACGAAGGGGATGCCCGCATGCTGGGCAATACTTCTCCCATGCTGCTGCACATGTTCGGGGCGGAAGACTCCCCACCAGCCGACATGACAGTGAAAGATGGCGATACGATTACCGTGGGCAAAATTTCCCTGAAGGTCATCCATACCCCGGGACACTCTCCAGGAGGAATGTGCCTTTATATTAAAGGGTTTGTCTTTACCGGCGATACCTTATTCGTTGAAAGCGTCGGCCGAACGGATTTGAACGGTTCCTCGGCTTCCCAGATGTTCCGCTCAATCAGGGAAAAGTTACTGACGCTGCCCGACGACACCCAGGTGTTGCCGGGACACAACTATGGCAGAACCTCCACATCGACCATAGGTCACGAGAAAATCTATAATCCTTTTTTGCAGTGAGCAAAAGATCAGGAGGCATGAATGGAAAAGATGGGCCTGATAAAAACCCGTTTTGAAGGACTGAAGCTGTTCAGTGTAGGCAAGGTTCGCGACATTTACGACCTTGACACCCATCTTCTCATTGTTGCCACGGACCGGATTTCGGCTTTCGATGTGGTCATGCGCGAACCCATTCCGGATAAGGGTAAAATCCTGACTCAGATGTCCGCCTTCTGGTTTAAGAAAATGGAAGATATTGTCGGTAATCATCTTGTCTCGACCGACCCGGCTGACTATCCTTCACAGTGTGAACCCTACCGGAAGGATCTGGAAGGAAGAAGCATGCTTGTCAGAAAGGCTTCCCCCCTTCCGGTGGAATGCATCGTTCGCGGATATCTGAGCGGGTCAGGATGGCAGGATTATCGGATGAAGAAGGCGGTCTCGGGTATTCGACTGCCCGACGGGCTGAAGGAATCATCGAAACTTGCGGAGCCGATCTTTACTCCAACGACAAAAGCCCCTGAAGGCGAACATGATTCTCCCATTACCCGAAAAGAAACAGAAGACATCCTGGGCGTCGAAAACACGGGAAAAATTATCGAGATCAGTCTCGCCATTTACAAACGGGCATCAAAGATCGCGGATCAGGCGGGAATCATCATTGCCGATACGAAAATGGAGTTCGGCCTTGTGGATGGCGAACTGATTCTGATCGATGAACTGCTTACACCTGATTCCTCACGATTCTGGCCCAAGGCGGATTATGTCGAAGGCCGCCCGCAGAAAAGCTTTGACAAACAGTTTCTACGCGACTACCTCCTGTCCCTGAGTTGGAATCAAAAACCGCCGGCGCCTCAGCTTCCGGATGCAATCATCATGAAGACCCGGGAAAAATATGAGGAAGCCCTGAAGCGCCTTGTTACGTAAGACGCATTTTCACGCCTTGACAACGGGACAACCGATTAATAAATTTTAGACCAAAAATTTAACCCGTCATCAAGAAATGTCGTTTCAACGCGACAGAGTGATCATGGAGGGAAGTTCAAGAAGCATCAACCTGACGCCTTTCGGTTTTTTCAGAACAAATACAGAGACTATACGCGTCAATGCAGAATTAAAAACGGAGGGTACTCTGGAGCACAATGGTAAAAAGTTGTTATTATGACGTCCTAGGAACAACTCGGGATGCCACAGAAGAAGAAATTAAAAAAAGCTATCGCAAAATGGCCATGAGATACCACCCGGACCGCAATCCGGGGGACAAAGAGGCTGAAGAAAAATTCAAACAGGCAGCCGAAGCCTATGAAGTGCTGAGCGACAGAAAAAAGCGGGAAATATACGATCGATATGGACACGATGGTCTCAGCAACACCGGATTTCAGGGATTTTCCGGATTTGATGATGTTTTTTCAAGTTTTGGCGATATTTTTGAAGACATCTTCGGGTTCAGCACCACCCGTTCCCGAACAGCGGGACGGGCCGGAGCTGATCTTCGTTATGATTTGACTTTGCCATTTCTGGAAGCAGTCTTTGGAACCGCCAAGGATCTCAATATAAGCAAATCGGCTCAATGCTTCGAATGTCACGGTTCAGGAGCTGATCCCGGATCGGATGTTAAGACCTGCAGTTATTGCGGCGGACGTGGACAGGTTGTTCAATCCAGCGGATTCTTCAGTATTCGAACCACGTGTCCCGAGTGCCACGGTTATGGCAAAATTATTGTCAAGCGCTGCAAGACCTGCCATGGAACGGGCAGAACAACCATTGAGAAAACCGTTCATGTCAAGATACCGGCTGGCGTCGAAACGGGTTCCCGGCTGCGGCTTCGCGGAGAAGGTGAAGATGGAGAATTCGGAGGACCGAATGGCGATCTGTATGTTTTCCTGACTGTCGACCCTCATGAATTCTTCGAGAGAAGAGGAAACGACGTCCACTGCAGGATCCCGATTTCTTTTGTGCAGGCTGCACTGGGAGATAAAATCGAGGTGCCGACCCTGATGGGAACAGAAAAGTTGAAAATTCCTAGGGGAACGCAAAACGCAACACAATTCCGTCTGAAAGGTAAAGGCATCCCTCACATCAGGGGATTTGGAAGTGGAGACCAGATCATCGAAATCACGGTTTCCGTCCCGACTGATTTAACGCGGAAACAGGAAGAGCTTCTGCTTGAATTCGCAAGACTTGGCGGTGGACAGGGGAGGTAGACTCATGAAAAGTTCGAACATAAAAAGAAGCCTGTTCGGGATCATCCCGATTTTATTTATTTCTTTTGCTTTAGGCTGTCAGGCGCTCCTGGTAGGCGGCGCGGCCGTCGGCGCGGGAACGGGAACCTATTTGTTTGTCAACGGCGAACTGAAAACGGACTATCCCTACCCTTTCGAAAAAGTCTGGACTGCATGCGAAAGGACTGTCGCGGATATGCGCGGCACCGCTGTCGAGCCTGTAAAGGAAATCAGTCAGGGAACGATTTCCACCAAGATCAACAACGAAATGGTTAAGTTCACCGTCACATTTAAGGATAAAAATATGACCACTGTGGGGATTCGGGTGGGCATCATAGGCGATGAGAAGGCTTCAAAGCTCCTCCATGGCAAGATCAACGATAACATTTCCCGGTGGTAGGAATTTCGGAAACCTCATCTCAACATGGATGCAGGCAGAAGCGGATGCAACCGGATATTTCCGATGTTCAATTTAAACTGCAGGTCGAATTGCCGTCGTTCCTGAACTATTTTCCTCTCCCTCCGTGGATTTTCCTTTCATGCTTTCTGAAATTCCTTTAAATCCAAGCCGGCACTCTTAATCGTATTTGCTCTCCAGACCATAGGCCTTGATTTTCTTGTGCAGATTGCTTCGCTCCAGGCCAATGGACTCGGCTGTTTTTGAGATGTTTCCGTCAAATTCACGGAGTTTTCTGGAAATATACTGTTTTTCAAAATCCATCTTGGCCTCCCGGAACGAGCCGGCCAAGAGCTCAAATCCGGGTTCTCTGAATGGCTCGACTTTATGGCCATCCCTTGGAAGAGGTGGAATGTCATGAACGGTGATCACATTCGAGGTCGTCATGATCGCCAGTCGTTCAATGAAATTCTTGAGCTCCCGCACATTACCCGGCCATGAATGCTCCATTAAAAGAGCCATGGCATCATCCTGAATTGCTTTTCCGGGCTCTCCCTCTTTCAGGGCAAAATCGCTCAGAAACCGTTCCGCCAGCAGAGGGATATCTTCTTTTCTGCTTCTCAGGGGAGGAACTTTCAGCGGAATGACATTAAGCCGATAAAACAGATCCTGCCTGAATCGGCCTTCTTCCATTTCTTTTTCAAGATCTTTGTTCGTAGCGGCAAGGACGCGTACGTCGAGCTGGATCACCTTGTTCCCTCCAACCCGTTCAAACTTTTTTTCCTGCAGGATTCTCAGAATCTTGGCTTGGGCCTTCAAACTCATGTCCGCCACTTCGTCAAGGAATATGGTTCCTTCATGGGCGATATCGAATTTTCCCCTTTTCTTCTCCGTGGCCCCGGTAAAAGCGCCCTTCTCATGACCAAAAAGTTCGCTCTCGATAAGTTCTTCGGGAATGGCCGCGCAATTCACTTCAACCATTGGCTTGTCCGCCCGCTTGCTCTGACGGTGAATCGCACGGGCTACCAGTTCCTTACCCGTTCCATTTTCCCCCATGATGAGAATCCAGGCATTAGTGGGAGCCACAATGCTGATCATTTCCATCAGCTCGATAATCGGGGGACTTTTACCGGTCAGCTCATAATCCCGGTTAATTTTCTGTTTCAGTAAAACATTTTCTTCTTCAAGGCGGGACAAATCCAGAGCATGTTTCAGCGTCAGGATGATCTTCTCCAGAGAAAGAGGCTTCTCAATGAAGTCGAAGGCGCCCAGTTTAGTCGCCTTCACAGCGGTTTCTATCGTTCCGTGGCCGGACATCATGACCACCGGCAGTTTGGGATGCAGGCTTTTAATCGTTTTCAGGACTTCCATCCCGTCTATCCCGGGCAGCCAAATATCCAGAAGCACAATGCCGGGAAGATCCTCGTCAAGGAGTCTTATGGCCTCTTCGCCGCTCTGCACAGTCTGGACCTCATACCCTTCATCAACAAGAATATCTCCCAGGGACTTGCAGATACTCTCTTCATCATCGACAATCAGTATTGATTTTTGCATAAACCAACTTTTTAAATATTTGATGAGTAGAACATTTTTTATATTCTAACACATTCTCTCAGATTATGGGTGTCATTAACACCAGCCAAAATGATATTTCTCCCGTTACCTCATTATGTCAGGTTTTCCAGGACGGGCAGATCAAACCTGACAACCGTGCCACGGGGAGCATTATTGGAGATCTTTATATGTCCATTGTGATCGGAAATGATGGAGCTGACAATCGCTAATCCAAGACCTGTTCCGGTTTTTTTCGTGGAAAAATACGGTTCAAACACCTTTACCTTATTCCCCGCAGGAACGCCGCAGCCGTTATCGGCAACCTCCGTGATCGCCCGGTTGTTGATCCTGTCGTAAAAGGTCCTGATTTTTATACATCCGTCATTTTTACTGACAGCAGCCACGGCATTATCCAGCAGGTTGACGATGACCCTTTTAATCTGCTCTGTATCCAGAATCACCTTCGGCATTTCTTCGCTCAAATTAAACTCGAACCTGATGTCCTTATGGGCATCCTGGAAAAGAGCAACGGCATCGGTTACAGTTTCATTCAGGTTGCTGGGCATGGGACGCGTCACCGGCATCCGGGCATAACGGAAAAATTCATTCACCAGATTTTTCAGAATCTCGACCTGATCAATAATGGTCCGGGTGCATTCATAAAAAACAGCCCCATCCTCAGCCAACCGCTCGCCATACTTGCGCTGGAGCCTCTGGGCAGACAACTGAATCGGCGTCAATGGGTTCTTGATTTCATGAGCCATCCGTCGAGCCACTTCACGCCACGCCGCAGCCCGCTCGGCTTGCTGCAGCTGAGTAAGATCCTCAAAGACGACAACCATCCCTCTCTCATGACCCTCGCCATCCCTCACAAGCGTCATGGTCATGAGAATGGTCAAGACTCGGTCCTTGAGCATCAGTTCAATCTGTTTTTCGATCTGGTTCTTTCCGCTTTTCGCCAGTTCTTGTAAAAGATCTTCGGCAAGATTCATATGCTCAGTCGACAGAATGTCTTCATATCGTCGATTGATTACCTTTTCCAGTCGAATGTCGAGCATTCTTTCCGCTGCTCTGTTGATCGTCGTAATAAACCCTTCTTCATCAACGGAAATCACACCGGCAGAAACGTTATGAAGAACCGTCGCCATATATTTCCGTCTCTGCTCAAGATCCATGTTGGCCTGTTCGAGATTTTCGTTGCTCTGCTTCAAATCTCTGGTCATTGAATTGAAGGCTTCAACAAGAACTCCGATTTCATCATCAGCGACAATGTCAATCTGGTGATTCAGATCCCCCCGGGCAATACGCCTTGTCGCATCGGCAAGATTCAGGATCGGCACCGTAATCCCTTTGGCCATGTACAAGCCAAACCAGGTAGCGGAAAAAATAATCAGGAGCGTAACAATGGACAAAGTGATGATGTAACTGATTTTGATGGGATTCTTCATGAGATGAAGTTGGCTGTATTGTTCTGAAGCCCTGGATATCACCGAAACTTTGTCGACGATTTCTTTCGGGATATAATAACTGACTACAACGGCGCCGATAGCTTCAGAAGGCTCTGCACTGGAATAAATGGGGGACAATCCGCTGATGAATTCCCCATCCTCCGAAGGCTGGATGATTGAAATCTCATTCCCGGCAAAAACCTCCTCCATAACCTGGGGGGTAGGAGATATGGTTTTGATATCAGCGTGCTCCGGACCGGGAAACACCATCCCTTTCTTCCGGTTATCCACGTATATTTCGATGACTGTAGTTTTAATCTGTTTCTGCCTTTGTTCAACCAGCGTCTTCAGATAATCGACTCTTTCTTTTTCATAAAGCTGATTTTCCATGATATCGGCACTCAACTGGCCTGCATGATACTTCGCATTCTTTTCATATTGCTTGTAATAAATCTGGGTGACTTCCATCGTTTTATTCAATGCGTCACCCACCCGGACATTAAACCAGTTGTCGATGCTGTAGGATAAAAAGTTAATCGATACCAGAAAGAGCAGGATGGTTGGAATGAGGGAAAGAGAAACGAAGGCGGCCACCAGTTTCGTTCTCATTTTTGACCCGATAACACCCTGGCGTCTTTCAAAGACCAGCTTGACCACATTCCTGACAATCAAGAAAATCAGCAGGATGATCAAGATGATATTGATATTGATCAGACCGAAAATAAGGATGTTATTCGACTCGGGAAGAAGATATTCCTCTTGAAAAAGGTGATGTTCGATGAATGAAAAAGCAAGGATGCACAACACCGTCACGACAATCAGGATCAGATCACGGCGCCTCCTCTGCACTTCGTCGATATTATTCTTGATTTGGCTGTTCCTGTTCATTGCTGAAAATGAAAAGGCTGACTTTGCCAGTCTGTTTCAAAATCCCGGAATGATAAAAAAATCCGAATCAACTTCGCATAAAAAGGTAAACGGTAATTCTCCCATTCCATTTTAATTCGGGCATAATATTTCTGATCCTGATTAAGATGCTTCGTATTTATGATGGGGATTCCGTTGATCTCGGCTATGGCCGGCCAGGCCACATCAAATCCCTGAAATACAGCGGGCGCTCTCTCGAAATCCGACGTCAGATAAAAAGTTTTCTTGATCTGGTCATACTTGATGTTCTTTTTTACTTCGACTTGCGCCAGTCTTTTATCGAACCAGAATTCCTCATCCTGATAGAACTCTATTTTGAAAGAGAATGTCGTGGGAACTCCGGCAAGAATGGCCTTTTCGAGATCCGGAGTGAAGTGAGATACCCGCGCATAAACAAGGACGTTCGTGTTGTCATTCGTCACCAGAACATCCCTGATTTTTATTTCACTGTAATCAATCGCATAATGATTATAAAAAAGTGGGAAAAGCAGCAGAACAATTGTAATAATTAATAAAACTAAAATCTTGTTTTTCATGAATTGTTACTTCACTTTGCATTGAATCTTCTTCGCCTGAAAACCTGAACAGGTCCAGCACGTGAGATCCCATTCCTCTCAGAATGGAATTTTACATCACAAAAAAATATTTCAGTAAGCTTCTAACAGGATTAGAACGCCGGTGCAACCCCATTTTCGTTGACTTGTATGCAAGGATCAGGCAACATGAATTATCTACTTCATCAATAGCATCTATATGAATCGCGATCAGCAAAGCATATTGACACCCGGGAAAAAGAGTGTTACACGGCTGCATCTTTCAATTCCCTATCAGGCCCCTGTAGCTCAGCAGGATAGAGCAACGGATTCCTAATCCGTGTGCCCGGCGTTCGAATCGCCGCAGGGGCACCAATAAAATAAAGGATTTAGCCAATCATGGTTAAGTCCTTTTTTCTTTTCTGGCCATTTTGTCCCGCTATTGTCCCGCGTTTTTATTTTCTAATTGGTCAATCTCACTTTTCACTGCCAGATAAGGGCACCCTGTTTTAGGGCAAATTTTCTTCACCGTCTCTCGGTGAAAGACTTGTCCCGCTTCTGTCCCGCGCTAAGAAGATAACATGTCGGATTTATAAGAGTTATCTCTTTCAGGGCCATAAGACACCGGGGGGTAAGTCCCAGGACTGAAGGCAGCATGGAAGCATAAATCCTGCTCCTTGCTTCTGAAAAATAAAAAGGCCGTGAGAGACGGCCCAAGGTTAAAAATCAGGGGGAATTAACAAAGATTTCCAAAATGAGGCATTTTATTATTTAAGGGGCATAGTTCTAAGGAGTGTAAAAGACCCTCCGTAAAAGCAAGAAATTCATATTCACAAAAGTTATCAGCAGAATCCAGATCCCCAGATAGATACAATGCACGAGCACGACAAGCGCCACCGCACAAGAGCCGCACTGGGCACTCTCTGCAATTTTCTCTTGTGAGGACGCTCAGTTCCCTTGTTTTATTCAAAACTGGTGAGTTTCTGCAAATATCAGAAATGGGTTGCTCTCGAACATTTCCTGCATAATACACTGGTAAGTGCAACATATGGCAAGGATATACGTCGCCGTTGTGAGAGATGCTGATTTCTACATCGCCAATAGCACATTTTGTCGTGCCTCTATTTTTTAAACTTAGCAGCTTTTGTCCGATTTTTGAGTAAGGTTCCACACCTTTTGCATTTTTTAGAGCATAGAAGTACTCTTCACCCGTAATTGATAATTCATTTTTTTTTGCTCTTCCTGCGTTAAACAAAGGCTGAAACATCAGTTTACTGCCATAACGTTCAGCCATCATTTGAATCTCGTTAATGTTCTGTTTTGTAACAGTCATGGCCAATCGAACATGAGCTCCAGTTCTTTCAAGAAATCCGATTGCATTGGTTGTTTTGTCAAATGATCCAATCCCTCTATGATAATCATGCTTTTCGGCGGTAAATCCATCTATGGAAATTCTGATTTCATCAAAAGACGATGCAATTTTTTGGGCATTGCTTTCGTCTATAATCGTCGCGTTGGTTAGCAGATGTGTATAAAAACCCTTTGACCGACAATATTGAGATATCTCACAAGCATCACCATTCAGCAGCGGTTCACCGCCTGTAATGGCGATTTCAACCCCTTTGACCATATCAGAAAGGTCATCTATCAGTGCGAGATATTCTTTGAGATTCAGTGATCGCCCTATATTATTCTGACGTTCCTCAGCATAGCAATAAATACACTGGAGATTACAAAGCGAGCTGATGTTAAGATGAACTGAGCGTAACTGCGGAGTGGCCTGAGGGTTATTATGCGGGCGATATTCAAAGAAGCCGTCATTCCAAAGGGTTTCGATTAACCGCACGGCATCATTGGCACTTGGATGTTCGACAAGCAATTTATGAATATCATCTAATGTATTTTCCCCATTGCATAATGATAATGCAACAGCTCCATTCCTGTTGGTTACAACCCAATCAGGTTTCGACGGCACAAGGAATAGAAACTTACCATCTTGTTCCTTAATAATAGTTTCATCAAGAAGTTTGGGGCAGAAATCGTTCATAACCATTTCCAAAAAGCAGACGCTGTAAGGAGAATTTAATACAAGCCGGATATATATTTCTATTGTCCTGCGCAGCCCATTCCAATTCCACACTGGCCACCACCGCCAGAGCAGCCCATTCCAATTCCACACTGGCCACCACCGCCAGAGCAGCCCATTCCAATTCCACACTGGCCACCACCGCCAGAGCAGCCCATTCCAATTCCACACTGTGCATTGGCTTCCGACATCCCAGCACTAAAATTGTTTCGCCCAACCTGAAATCCTGATGATTTGTCAACGTTCATAGACACAGCAGATGCAATAAAAGCACTCAGGGTGGCTAATCCATATTTAAAAAACCTACGCCTTGTCAACTCATCACTCATAAGTGTATTCCTCCTAAGAAATACAAGTTGAACGACCTCTGCCCTTTTTAATCTATTTTTCTATCATCATGCAGCCAATCCTCTATGGCGATGATATCATCTACCTCCAAAAGCTCTCTAATTTGATTACATTACCAAAATAAGTCAATACTTAAAAAATTATTTTATCTAAATATTCATTGCAGGGTGAAACATTCATGGTAGGAGTAAGGAAAAAATACAAGAAGAAAAAAAGAAATGCCGACTGAAGCCATGACTCCTTCTTGACAGGTCATAAAAGGGCAGGGGGCAAGTCACTTGATAGACGTTGCCCCGCCTTATTTGCCCGTTTACTTGCGCCGCGAACAAAAAGGATGTCTAATCATCCGCGTCTATGTCAATCAGGTTTTCATACTTATCCGGCTTATCCGCTTGCGCTGCCTTCAATGCCTGTATATCCGCGTGAAGCTGCGCGACGTTAACCGTGCTTTGGCCTTCCAGCAACCGCCGTTGCTGGAATGTCCTGTCCATAATTGCCACGGTCTCGATGACTTTGGTATTTCCTTCATCAAGCAGTTCATGGATGCGCTTCCTTGATTTCGCGCCTATCAGATACAAGTCGTTTATTTCTCGTTCCTTGATTAAATCAACCATCGCGGTTATTTCCGGATCTGTGTAAACGTCACTGGTCAAATATTTTTTGATGGTCTTCGGGTCTCGTTTAATCCGCTTTGAGATTGCATTAGGGGTCAATCCCAGGTCATTCAATACTTTGAACTGTGCAAGTTCCTTTTTGGTCGGTGCTATGTTTGGCATTGCTTAAGCTCCTTATGTTTCCATGTAATTAAAAAGGGGTTTTACGCCCTTAATCATTCCGGGCGTATCCAACTTCATCTTTATCGCAATCGTGGTTTGTTGGGCCTCTTTTGACGGTCTCAGCGTTGATTAATTATCGTTTTCCACTGGTGCCGCATGAGTGTCTCTCATCTATGGCATGGTGGGCCTTATACCGGCCCACTTGCCATAATTGATTAGTTATGTGTATGCCATTGCTTCATGGGATACCGCTGCCTGAGTTCCGGCAACTTTCCATTGCGCGATAAGGGATATAAAATCCTGAATGTTACCCTGTCCCGCTATAACTGCAATATAGGTTGCATCTATGGCCGCTTCCACCCCCCGGACTTCCGGGGTAGCCTTCCATCTTCCACCGGCCTGAATGTCGGATATCGTCTTTCGCAGTGATTCCTCCATCATTAGCCCAATAGATCCCCGGCGCGCTTCGGGTGTTCCCTGTTTGTGTGCACCCGTTCCGGCAAGCTTCTTAATAGCAGTTTCTTCCGGGGCGACTTCACAAAGGGGAGGTTCCTTTGTCTCAAACCGTGCTTTATATTTTTGAAATAAATTCATTTTCAATTCTCCTGAAATGTGTCCGCAATATCCGCAAAAATACCTTTAAGAAACTTCCCGGGTGAATATTGCGGATTATGCGGACGGTTTTTCATACATTCAAAAAAATTTTCTGGTTGACTTCATAGGCGGTTGATTCAGGTCGTCCTGCTCTTCTCACCGTTTCAACATCGGCGCGCTCGCGGATATAGCCCCTCTGGATTAAGACCGTTATGCCGGAATATATTTCTTCCATTGAATCAAGGCTGGTATGAGAAAACAAATCCCTGCCCTTGAATTCCTTTGGTTTGCACCGCAGAATATACAACAAGATTTTGCGGGCCACCGCTAACTGAGCATCTTCTTTCATGATACGAAACGCGGCTTGTGCGTGTTCGATAAAATAGGCTCCCAGATAGCATGCACTTGACATGGAATCCTTAGAAACAGGCCTTCCGATACCTTCGGGGCCATTCGCAGCAAAATGCAAAAGCCCAGAGATACGGGCCACCGCTCCAGGTAGTTTGCTGCCCCAATCAACAAGGTGTTCAAGCTCAGCCCCCGGACGGAGAAGCCTCTCCGTTTCATCGTAAAATTCGTTCCATAGTGATTGTGCTTCGGGTGATAGTCTCAGTTCGTGATTACCGTCAACAGACATCAACGATTCAATCAACCTGCGATAGGCGTCCTTGATGCTTGCAGGAACAGGGGAAGTTTGCCGCGTGCGGAATCCTGCATGTGATTGACACCAACAATATAGGAATCTTGCAGACAAACCACGCCCCCTAAATTCTGAGTTTCGTCCGATTTCTTCCAACACATCGGGTTGCACCATCAAACCCAGGGTTAGGGCGGGGCGTACCATTGCCTTTGCTTCCCGACCAACCCGGTCACTGCTCCATGCGTCCCCGGCATGGGCCTTTAAAATTAAATCAATGTTCGCGTGGCCTTTGCTGTAAAGTCCTGAAATAATTTTAAAGAATCCACCCTCTGCGGTTAGAACTGCTGCGCGTTCCTCATTTTCTGCCATGAGTCCGCCGAGCCTTTCCGGGGTGATGTCGTCAACCAGATACGTCGGCTTTTCAGGAACTAGATTATCCTCCATCTCCCTTAAGACCGAATTGCATTCCATGATGAGCTGGTCACGTTCTCCGGGGTTTTCTGTGTCAGCTGCCTTTTTTTGTAATTTCTCAAGACGCTTCTCCAATATCCGCATCTTGTTTTCAGCTTCCCGAATCAGGGGCGTCATGGCCTCTTGCCGGTCTTTTTGATATGAATAGAGGGGAGAAGTAAGCTGACTGTTGGTTTCACTCTTTCGATTCCCTGACCCAACCACAGAGAGAAGATATAAATTGCCTTGCTCTGTGTGCGTATCAAGAATGATTCTTGACCGTCCACCTATCGCCGCAGACAGAACAGCAAGCATCTGAGTTCCGGGAAGCCCCCCATCAACCTGACAGGATTCAGCAAGACCACGAACCATAGCACCGCAGACACCGGGGATTGTTTCAACGGGGAACGTGGGAAGTGCCGAATAGTCATTGAGGGATATCGGCTCCGGCCATTCTTCGGGCGGGTCTACGGCTTGCGCTTGTTCTAAAAGGGCATTGATTTCGTTCATCGCACCACCTCCCGGCCTTCGTGTGAGAGCCAAAGGAGACGCTGCATCTTACCCTTCCCCGGCCTGAAGACACCGGGAAGACGTGACAGGCGCGCCGGATTCTTACATGCACCGTCAACGCCTAAGGGGATCAGGATTTGATCGTAGAGGCGCATCTTGATATGGGTCTGCCAATCCTCCGCTGTCTGGACGTTGGCAAGTTTCTGGACATCGATGATTCCGTGGATAGATTTCCCGCCGGTATCAATCAAGGCTTTTACGGGAAGCTTAATCACAGACCAGAAAGCAAGCTGATCTTCCCGGCTCAGATTGTCAAACTCAACCAGGCAATGGCGGAATGATGAAACACACAAGTCACCGCGATAGGTTTCTTTATCACCTGTTCTTGTCAGAGCAGGATTGCCGGATAACGGATTGACAATAAAGAACGGCCCGGCCTTGCCGCCTTTCTTGAAGAAGGCAATCCACTCTACCGCAGTGCGGATATTCCTGCCCAAGATGCCGGGTTCCAACCGGTCGCCGATGAAAACAAGGTCGTTGGGCAGAAAAGCGGTTTCAAGGAAGTGTATTGCATCCTCTTCATGTGGCCAGTCAATCCGGACGGGGGACGCCTTGATTATGGATACATCATCCCGGACGGTGGCCTGACTGATGATGTTCCGCAGCGCCGCAGACCCATCTCTGACAGCCGGTTTTGTCCTGATATAAGGCTTCTCTGTTTCCTTACCGGCCTCATCATAGGCTTTATTCACAGCATCCCATATTTCCCGGTCTGAGACATGACGGTTACCTTCAGGGATGCGCTTCCGAATATACTCAAACGCCTGCCCCCGCGTTACTCTCGCCTTGCATGCCAGATTTGCCGCTCCAAGCAAGCCGTTGTGGCATCCGTCGCCCCGGCCAGGCTCAGGGAGATAATAGTCAAGAAATTTCTTGACAGCCGCTTCCCTCTTCTTTAGAGTACTCACATAAAGATTTGAATTTCCCTGAGACGCCATTGGTGCCAGCCTTTGGCGTTTCGCTTTAATACCTCTCATCTTTCATCCTTTCCGCGCGGTGGTATCCACCCGCTGTTTGATTTCTGTTTTCTCTGTCCCCTGTTCGCTTATTCATCTGTGCCCCCCTACCTTAATACCTTCGTGCGTGATTTCAGCCACTCGATAAGTGCATGCCGGGGATATCCAACCACACGTCCGCAGATTATTCGTTCCTTCGGGCCAGTGCCCATGCTATCCTCATTTGCCACGGTGCCCGGAGCATATGGGATGTAATCTCCCCACTTCGCCCAAGTTCGGAAAACAACCGGCGGCAACTCTTTTTCCAGCGCTGCAAATACATCCGTCATGTGAAACTCCTTTCTGTTTGTGGCTTGAAGCCGTTTATCGGTAACATTATATATGATAGTGTTACCGTATTTGGTAAAATTTTTTACTCAAAACTTTGGATAATCATTCTCATGATGGTCAACAAAGATTTCCTGTCTTTTTCGTCAAGATTTGGCTTGAGCAAGATTTCAATGCTCTCTTCAACGATTGACTTGAGTATGTTGTTTGCAAATTTCTTCTCTGCTTCCGCAAAACTGTCTGGCGTTTTTTTCCCCATAAAGAACCTCATCGCGCTGAGCATGTTGAGGACTTCGACGATTAAAACCAGTTCTTTTTCCCCATTATCTATCAACATTTTCTCCACGGCATCCAGAATGCAACTTAAAAGCTCGTCTGAATATACGTCGGCATCCGAAACTTCATCATACCTTAACGAAGGAATCGGCTGTGAAGCAATGTCTTGAGGCGATTGCGCGATAAAAGCATCGTTTAGAGTCTCGCGCTGCGTAATCCTATCCCTCAGATTTCTAACAAAGAGTTCAGCAAAATCATGGCAATGCTTGTCAGCCATCAACTTGAAGGGTTCTTCTGTGCGCCACTTGCGAAGCAATCCGTGGGAAACCCCTAACCATTCGGCAATTTCTTTTTGCTTAATTCTCGTTAAGCCGTAAAGAGTCGCTCCATACTTCGCCACGGGAAACCCAATGTTTTCACCCCTTGGCGTTCCCTCTCTTGTCGGCTCCCTATAAGAGCGGATGCGTTCCTGAATAAATTGCCTCAACAATGTAACATTGTTTGTTTGAGCTATCTTTTCTTTCATAATCTTCCTCCTTCAATATTGGTAACAATATATCAACTATTGTTACCCTTGTCAAGCCTAAAAATGCACCGCAAGAAAAAGTGGTGCATGCTGAAAGCTTAACTATCTAAAATGGCTGCCTCCTCTTCCCGGTTTATTTCTCCACGGCCTCCTTGAAGTCAACCACGTTATCCGGCTTCTCTGTGAAGGCCTTCCCTAAGGATTCAACAGCACCCCTCAGCTTGTTTTCTGTCAGGTGGCTGTATCTCTGCGTCATGGTCACGGTCTTATGGCCAATCAGCTTTTGAATGGTGTAAAGGTCTTGTCCCTGCTCTGCCAGTAATGAACCGAAGGAATGGCGCGCGGAATGAAAGACAAGCTTCTGTCTGCGGTCGTCAATGCCCTTGTTCAGACCCAGTTCATCAACAACACGGTAGAATGTTGGAGAGATCCGGGGCATGGCACCGCCTTTCTTTGACGGAAATATAAGGTCGTAAGGTTCACCCTGGACGCGGTTCTTGAGCATTTCAATCGTTTGTTCGGTCAGGAAGGCATGTCTTGTTCCGGCCTTCGCATCCCGGATAAGGAGCAGCCCCCGGTCATAATCCACATCAGACCACTTCAGATTAGCAACCTCTCCAAAACGCAACCCGCAGTGAAGGCTTAACAGGCATATATCATAGGTATCTTGACTCTTCTCTTTCAATGCCTGAAGCAGGGTGTTGGCTTCATCCGGCGTAAGATACCGGGTTCGACCGTTGTCCACCTTCGGCCAGGTGATCTTACTGGTAGGGATATCCCCGGCAAAGAGATCGTTCTTTTTGGCAAAGTTATAAACCTGCCGGATTACGGCAAAGGCATATTGGACACTGCGCGGGGATTTCCCAGCCTCTACCATGTTCTTTTCAATGCGTTTCAGATTCACCGGCGCGACCTGCTTAATCTTCATCTTCTCAATAACCGGGGCAATCCATAATTTATAAAGCTGCCCTTCCCGGTCATATTTCTTTTGTTTGCGCTTATCCTCAACAGCTCCCCCTTCCGGACGGTTCCCGTGATATTTCTTCCATACATCGGCAAACGTCATATTATCCCGCTTCTCTTGCTCTGCGGCTTCTTTTTCTGCTTGACGTTGCTGTTCTGACTTTTCTCGCTTTTCCTGTAAAGTCTGCGCACCTTCGCCGGTTCGATGATTCTGCTTCAGTTCTGCCAGACGTTCAACGGCCTTCTGTTCAGTCCAACCTTGAGACGCCCATCCTAAAGCCTCTTCCTTGTCCTTTCCGTTAAGTTTGTAGCGGACAGAGTAATATCTATCAAACCGCACACCATGCTTCCGGGTCTCGTGTTCTCGGTATCTCACACCAGGGAATTTAGACTTTATCCATTTTGCCATGCCTGCACCTCTCGAAAAGTTGTCCCGCTATTGTCCCGCTTTTTTAACTGAAGCGACCTGTTTTTTCCTGAAACGTTGTGAAGGTATAGTATAGACAAGTAACTGATTTGTCAAGGTGTTTATGTTGATTTATGAAATGTTCTGAAAGCTATTTGCAGGGATTCCTAATCCGTGTGCCCGGCGTTCGAATCGCCGCAGGGGCACCATAAAATCAAGGGATTAGCCGTGCACGGCTAATCCCTTGATTTTATGGTGCCTGAATTGTGCCCAATTCCCTCAAAAATCGTGTTTCCGAATATACAAACGGCCATTTGACTCTCTGTTTTCATTAAATAAGCATAGATGCCCACACTTCTTTTGGGTTCATGCCCTGATTGTCAGGATATGCATTTGTTCATTTGATGTAATCCGGTCATGACCGATTTGTATATGGTAAAGGCAGGAATGAAAAAGTTATTATCTGCACAATCAGGCGCAAACTGGTCGATGTTTTAAGTAAATTTTGGTTTGACAAGAATGGTATTTATGAGTCTTGATAAAGTTTTCAGCAAAGCCTTTGATTTCGGACTTAAATTAAATAATATATACAGCAGATACAAAAAACCAATCGGGAAACCCTCAAAATAGAGAAATGAGTATCACGCATTTTTCTTCAGCCGGATACAGTGGATCATGATACGTTCGTTTTTCTCAGGAAGCGAGTGACTGTGGGATAAATCAAAAAAGGAGAAATCATTGAACATGCAGAAAAAACAAATTTCAACAGAGACTTTGTCCGCAATCGAGAAGGCAAAGCTTGACCTGGAACGATTGAAAGAGAAGGAAAAGGCTCGGGATTCTTCTCTTCAAGCTCGGAGAGACAGAATCAACCTGCTGATTGCACAAGAAAAAGAAGCTCAACGCCTGCTTTACTCTGCAATGAATGTTTACGAAAGCGTTCGCCGCAAATTTTATGAAGAAGGCCCCGCACAAAGAGAAGCGTTCGAAACTGCGAAATCCGAGGCCATGTCAGCACGGGACAAGTTCGGGATTGCTCACGGCGAAGTGGAAGCGGCCCGGGCGGAACTTTCCAGTGTGGAGAGGACACAGCGGGCTCAGGGAGACAGGGGGATGGAGGAAGCAACCGGACGTTTGTGGCAGGCAATTTATACCGCGGAGCGTGAAAGGCTGGAAGAAGTTACCAAAGCCAATATTCTGAGATTGTATGCTGCCAGATACAAGTCTTCTGTGCCATTGGTTTCAGCCCCCGATTTTCGACAGTTCCTTGAAGAACTTATTGGCATCAGCCTTGTACATCATCAGGTGTTTAAGCGGGAAGCAGAAGGTCTCACAGCTGAAATCCTGGCAGACTACAATCTTGCGGAATAAATTGTCCGGCAGATCTCTTAAAGAGCCTTTTCATCATAGGTCCTCAGACCATTACGCAAAGGCGGAAAATGATTCCTTGGTTCTTTCACTACCATCATTTGACCTTTACCGTTCCCGGAAAAAATACCGGCCCATATCGGCCGGCTGTTCATGCAACCCTGACCATGAAATTAGGAAGTGGCCGCCTCCGTTCAGTTACAATCTTTCCCAAATATTTTTTAACGATTAATTTAAATAACATTATCCTGAAACTAAAAATGTTTATGTCATCAGCTTGAATCTACCGCCTGGTAAAAACCTTCTTTCCAATGAAGAAACTGCTGAAAAGCCTTCATTGCCTTCCAATTCGAGTTGCCACAAGACGTGGCGTGGAGTGCCCCTCTACCTTTCTCTTAACAACATCACTGCCTAAACAAGGATACCCATCGTCGTTCATAAGATCCATGATGCCATGTCGATGTTCAATATCTGTATTCCTGACAGAAATGAAATCGAATATGAACTTGCACTCTACTTTCCGGATGATTTCATCCTTGTTGACAGGAAGCGTAGTGTTCCGGAAGAATCACGCCCCCCCCATTGACTGAGTCAACGCACGGAATATCCGAACGATTTCAGGATTGTTCTTACAGACCTTAATGAACCGTCGTTGCTGAGAAAATTCCTTGAAATGGAATTTTCTCCTGTAAAAACAGAATAATGTGTGTTTATATTTAAAGATAAATGAGGATGTCAATCCCAGAGGCAAAAGGTGTGTCGCTTCACTTCAGCAGCCATGATGGTCACCGCTGATTACCACAAGCAACAAATTGCGAATTGAATGCAGTATAGGCCTCTTTTCTTTTTTCTGAATAATGAACTGTTAAAAGACCCATCATGATATCCCAGAATTCCTGTCAAATAAACGAATCCGATTTGAAAAATCTGAAAGACTGGTTCTACAGGTATGTCCGATCTTTCTATTCCTCTGACTCGATTATCCAGCAGGCCATATTGCTGAAGGAGAAGCACTCATTAAGGGTTTGTAATGAAATCCTGAATATCGGAAAAAAGCTGGATCTGAGTCATAATGCCCTTAGACTTGCGGAAGTCATGGCCCTGTTTCATGATATTGGCCGTTTTCAGCAATTCGTCCGCTACCAGACCTTCGTGGATCAGAAATCAGAAAACCATGGAGAGTTGGGCGTCAGGATCCTTAAACAGGAAAAGGCGCTGGCAGCATTGGATAGGGATGCCCGGGAACTGATACTGAAAGCCATCTCCTATCATAATCGCTTGACCATCCCTGAAAATGAGTCCCCCATCTGCACCTATTTCAGCAGACTGCTGCGGGATGCCGATAAACTGGACATCTACTACGTTGTTACAACCTGTTACAACAGTAACGGGACAGAAAGGAAAGCAGCTGTTGAACTTGATCTGCCGGATACACCGGAAGTATCCGGTGAAATTTTGATCAGCCTCATTGAAGAAAAAATGATCAGCCTGCACCAGCTAAAGTCTCTGAATGACTTTAAGCTTCTTCAGATGGCGTGGGTCTATGACATCAATTATCTGCCAACTTTCCGGATGATCTATGAACGGAATTATCTCAGGAAAATCAGGGATACACTGCCGGGAACAGAAGAAATTGAACAAGTTTATTGCAAACTTATATCTTTTCTCAAAGCAAAGCTCTGAATTAAAGGATGGCGGATTATTCTCAATATGCCGAGATTGTCTGAACTCGGTAGTGAGCCGTTCAAAGAGTTTTGGAAGCTGTGCTCATTGATGGAGTTATCATTGAGAGCATTGAAGCGAATTTAACCGCGGAACAGACAGCCAAGCCACGCGCAAATGACATAAGGATGAGCATTCAGTCGATAATGATGGAATGTCGCATTGCCTCAATGCCGGTCTGGATTATCAATGGAATAGTACTCATACCTGTAATCCGAAACAAAGGAAGGAAAAGATGAAAAAATGACATCAATCATTTTGGTATCTGCTTTGATCGGATGGACAGGCGTTCAACTCTCTCCAGAAGCACAGCGTTTTATTGCGATATCAGACATGAGAGGATGCCAGTTCATCAGTGAGGTGTATATTCAGAAGTTGATTGTCAAATTGACACGTCGACATCGTCCGGATCATAGGGGTATCTTCAGACACAGTGATTAAGATATCATTTTTCACCAAACCTAAAATAAAGGAGGTAATGAAGATGGCTAAAATGACAGAAAGAATGCAGGAACTGTTCAACAAAGTGCATATCGTAGTTCTTTCCACGGCAACTAGCGATGGCACACCTAACGCGGTACCGGTTGGTGCAAAAAAAATTATCGATGCGGAAACTATTCTCATATCTGATCAGTTCTTTAAGAAAACATTGGAAAACATGAAGACAAATCCGCAGGCGTCCGTGACCTATTGGGAAGGGCGGGAAGGTTACCAGTTGAAAGGCTCTGCGTCGATCGAAACCAGCGGGCCACGTTTTGAAGAAACGGTTCGATGGATTGATGAACTAAGTACCAAGATAGGAGCCCCCCTTAAATCCAAGGGAACAATTATTCTCAAAATTGAAAAGATTTATGACGTTGCGCCGGGACCTGACGCTGGCAAGCAACTGGCATAAAATGCATGGACAGAAATATTACCCTCAAAAAAGAGACTGCCCTTGTCAACAGAAAATTTAATTAGTTACACCCTTTTTCCATCTGTGGATGCAGGGAGTTCAGGTTCAAAATTCCTGAACTCCCTGCATCCCTGAGCCGCGCGGTTTTTAACAGGCTGACACTCACCCGCTGCGGACATAATATCTCTCGACTTATAACCTGTTAATATAAGATCGTATTTACTTTTCCGGATATCAGGGGGAGCTGACTTGATCCATTATTACATAAACGATCAGGAGGTTGCCCAGGCATGACAGATGAAGAAGCAGAAAATCATATGAATTAATTAGTCTGCTTGAGATTCTTCCGCTGGTCGGATGCTGTATTCACTGCCTTTCTAATACCTTCATCAGATGGATCAATGGAAAGGTAATCCTGCCAATAACTAATCGCCTCGCTGAGGCGGCCTTTTCTGTACTCCTCGAACCCCTTTCCTGAAAGGATCGTTTTGCAGTAAGAAAGTTTTGCATGCAGGTAGTCCCGGTCGAAAGAAAGCATTGTTGTGAAAGGCCGGAACTCCTGGTAATTAACAAAGAGCACTTTATAAAGTCTTCCTGCCGACGTAAAGTCTCCTTTGGCTGACGCACTGTCTGCCGACGATCTCAGATCCTCCAGACCTTTTATGTATTCCTTGATGAGAGCCTGATCCTGAGGGTTCCTGGCACATTGAATCCTGAAGCTTTCAATGCCTTTCTGAGGGTTCTGGGCTGATATCACGATATGCCTTTTGGTCTTATCTGCTGACGAAGTCGCAGTCTTCTGGGCGGGTAAAGTTGAGATCTTATCTGCGGGCGAAGCCGTTGTCTTTTGGGCCGGTGGAGTTGGGGTTTTATCCGCGGGCGAAGTCGTGGTCTTCTGTTCGGATGGAGTCGGGGGATACATAAAGTGAGAACAGGAAGCTATCGAGGCGAAAAGGAAAGCAAGAGCAACAAAATTGAGGACGGCGCGAAGGCAAGGCATCATCCGGTCCTCCCGATAAACCACACTGTATCACGCACCCTTTTCTCCATGATTCCGACAAATATTTCGACCAGGTCCGGGTGCAATTGTGTTCCGGCTACCCGCATAATCTCCTGTAAAGCCTCTTTGTGTGATAACGCTTTCCGATATGGCCTGTCTGTGGTCATCGCGTCAAATGTGTCAGCAACTGCAATAATAGACGCGAGGAGAGGAATATGCTCTCCCGGGAGTCGATCGGGATACCCTTTTCCATCATGCCTTTCATGGTGATGTCGGATGGCGGGAATGTACTTTCTAAGAGTCGGGGCCTTATCCAGAATGGCTACGCCATAATCGGGATGGCGCATCATCTCCTTGTGTTCTGACGCGGTTAGCTTGCCTGGTTTGAGCAATATCGAGTCGGGCGTCTTGATTTTTCCTATATCATGAAACAAGCAGGCTACTCTCAGATTTTCAAGTTCTTCCCCGGGCAGCCCGATTTTCCTTCCGATAAGAAGAGAAAAATCAGAGACCCTGTCCGAATGTCCACGGGTATACGAGTCTCTGGCGTCAATAGCTGCAGATGCTACCTTGACTATTGATATGTATGCCTTCTCAAGATCCCGTGTGTATCGGTTCATCTGACCCTGTTGGTCCGCTATCACCTTTGACATCTCATTGAAATTTGCCGTCAGTTTTCCGAGCTCATCATGAGAGTAAATTTTGAGAGGCTTTTTTGATATACCCTGTTTGAGCTCATCCACCCCGGCTGAAAGTTCCCGGATCGGTTTGATCAAGAAAGATACAAGAAAAGTACTGGCTACAACGCCGAATACGAGAACAATGCCGAAAACAGTTACTATTCTGCGATAAACCTGTGCCTGTGCTTCCTGGAATACTGATTTGTTTATGCCGATCAGCACTGTCCCCAATACTTTATTCATAAAAATGATTGGACATGTTATTTCGAAAATGGAGCCAGCAGAATTCGTCAAGTCTCTCACGGTCGTCCCCTCCTCACCCGACCTGATCCACCGACCTTCATCATCTCGTAAAGTTTGTCCACGCATCGCCAGATCGCTGTGAACAACCACCTTTCCGTCGGGAGCAACGATGGCGGCGTACTCCACATCGTTGTTTGAAGACTGAGCCTTGAAGACGAGGTTATCCATGCCTAAAATGTCTTTCGAGAGAAAGTTGTAGCCCGCGGAGGCAGCGATACTCTTGCTTATCGATTCCCCCCGTTTGGTGATCTCGTTCAATATGTAATTGTTCATGATGGTTACGGTAGTGATGCACAGGATAAAGGAGGTGGCGGTCAAAAGGAGGACAACAAATAAGGCGATCTTAAACCGCAGGCTTGCCGAACGGAATCTTCCTTTTGCCTGGTTGAGTGCGGCATGTATTAATCTACCGGACCGTCGAAGGAAAGGCATCATCGAATGAAGGAAAACGGATTTAAAATGTAGATGCATGATTTCTATTATTTACGGATAAACCACCCGGAGGTATGGAAGACTTTGAGCAAGGTATTTCAGAGATATATGTTGAAATTGACAGAGCCTTGCTTCCAGATGTGGAAAATATTAGGATAAGCAGGTTTGTGTGTCAATGAAATAATGAACTATTATTATAATTTGGCTTTGAACCATTCTATAACGCAGATTTTAATTCCTAAAAGGAATAATAATTCATTCAGTGTTGCTTTTGTTCAGTCGACAGTCAACGGCTGCTCACTTACAGGTTCAGATGCTTTTGTTCATTTTGGCTTTTTTCCGGGCGTACATTAATTTGTCCGATAGCGACATCAGCTGGTTCAGGGACATGGGAGACTCAGGATCATACAGGGTCATGCCCCAACTCATCGCGAGCTTGTATTGTCGCGACACTTTTGCGTTCCATTCATCAATGTTATGCTGGAGGCGTCTTGACAGGATCTCAGGATTCAAGTCTGTCATATCGAGAACCAGAACAGCAAATTCATCACCTCCTATGCGGGCAACGATATCAGATTCCCGAAACGTCTGCCTGAGAATGTTTGCCGTCTCGACCAGAGCCTTATCCCCTCCCTCATGTCCCAGCGTATCGTTGATTTTTTTCAAATCATCAACATCAACAAAGGAAAGCAGCATCTGACGTTTCGCTCTGTTTGCCGTCTTGATCCACTGCTCCGCAAGATTGATGAACCCCCGACGGTTATATATTCCCGTGAGCTGATCACGGAGCGACATTGACAATAATTCCGCCTCCATCCGCTTTCGTTCTGTAATGTCTACCATGACGCCAACCAACCCTGCGGGGACGCCGTCAGTATTCAGGTAGGTAACTTTGATGAAGATGACATCGTGCGTTTTTCCGTTGGCATCAATGATCTGATCTTCATATGTCTGTTGCCCCCCTTGATGAGCCAATAACGAATCCATTGTGTAATATTTTTCAGCCAAATCTTTCGGAAAGACGTCATAGACGGACTTTCCAACCAACTTTTCCTTTTTGAGGCCGAGGAATTCCTCGAACGCCCTGTTGCAGCCCAGATAGAGGCCACTGATATCCTGATAAAATATTGGACTTGGAATGGCATCTATAAGGGTCTTCAAGAAAGTCAGCATATCCCGTGATTCTTTTTCCATCTATTGGTGCTCCGTAATGTCTGTCAAAATCGCCCCGAACATCAATAAGATACGCCTTTCATGGGGGCAGCATCCGGCTGGTCGCAGTGAAAAGCATAACAGGATCGATCATTCTTCCTTCATGGCCTCAGGAATAAATTCTGTTTCGTTTACAGAAAAATTAATCTTCTTAACAATCATTCTATTCCAGTCAGTTATCATGTTCAATAGGGGCAAAGTGATAAAAATCACTGATATTGAATAGTTAAACAGTGATATGTTTCACTTATAGATACTTTTTGCTGTGCTGGGATTTAATGGGGGATCGTCAGAATTGCTGACAGGACATACTTGACGTGAGAAAAGAGGAAATGTTTCAGTGAAACAGCTATTTGTGTAAATTTATTTTAAACACCCCACAGGTCGCGGCAAATAACCACAAAATCATCTCTCTTCAACAAAATGGCATTCCGCACAGCCGATCACCTATTGATCAATCAGCTTTTGCCGATCTTGATTTCGGCTTTTGCAGACAAACTGCATACTTTGATTTATCGGAACACGGACCTGATGCTCCGGGCAATTTCCCGAAGTGTTTCGTTGCCGGCGTCCAGTAAAACAAGCAGTACATCTTCCGGCGGAACACCTTTTAACTTTTCTTCGAGATCCTTCTGTTGGAGGTTCAGATAATCAGTATCCAAATTCCATTTTTGACCTTCATTCAGGCATGTTTCCATTATCCCGCTCTTTTTTACCCGTTCCCAGTTCTCATGGAATGAAAAGTTATACCGATGCATTTCTTTGGGGGCAACTTCTACGCCTATATAAAGACCTATCTTTCAGGAGACACTTTATTCTCAGTACCGATAACAATCAATAAAGCGAAAGTGATATGTTTCACAAAGATTCGAAAGAAAAAATGTGATTTACCTCACATAAAGATTAACCGAGCTGCTTCTGATTGATAGCTGACGCTCCGCCTTGCATGACAAACCTCTCCGACATAATTCCGACTGACTTGACGGTTCACTGTCAGCAACATGATGGCGTTCTTGAATGCAATTCGTTTGGGGTGTCCGTTGTTCCAGTGGTTTTCGTTTAATTATGCGCCACAGAGAACCTGAACCGACTTGTATGCCGATTTCGACATTTCACATTCATGTGAAGATCTGAGATAAAAAGACATGGAAAAAAATAAGATGTTATTTTCTTTGATAAACGCACATCCATTTGGAATTGAGTGCGGTTTGCAGCAGAAGTCGATCCAATTCGCGGCATGGAAATCCAGCGAGATCTATTGTATAAATTCTCTTCACGCCATGGATATTTCAACGGACTGTTTGAAAAATATGGCATTTATAATGAGTTCAACGTTTCATATAACGAAGTAAGGTGCGGCAATATTTCGAATCAAAACTCAGTGCAAGGATTTACAATTCATTCTAAAAAAAAGGAGGACACAGAATGAGCAGCCTGTCAGAAGAAATTGTACGCTCCAAGAGACCGAGCGACGTCGCCGCGTTGAAGTCACCTCCTGATACCGTTATCCAACGAGGAAAAGTTTTTAATGTCTTTACCGGTGAATTTCTCCCGGAACAGTCTATCTGGATTGCCGACGGGAGGATTGCCTATGTGGGTCCAGATACAGATTACTATACAGAGGACGGCAAGACGGAGGTAATCAATGCTGAAGAGATGACTCTTCTGCCCGGACTGATTGACGGTCACACCCACGTCATGATCCGCTCCGGCATGGAGGAATTCATCCGCCATGTTCTTCCCGGCGGAACGACCACAGTCATTACTGAACTTATCGAGTTTGCATCCGTTGCCGGTATGATGGGGATCAAACCGGTTATCGAGGGGATGAAAAATCAGCCTGTCCGCTTTTACTACACCCTCCCGCCCCTCTGCGGTCTGACACCGGCACAGGAGATTCAAGCCCCGGATAACAAGGCATATCTTCCTTACCTGCAGGAGCCGGAATGTATGGGAGTTGGAGAGATATACTGGAGCAACCTGTTTCTGGAAGGAGTGCAAGGGAAAAGGGTGCAGGAATTGGCAACCATGGCCCTCCGCCTGGGAAAGCGTGTCGAGGGCCATACAGCAGGGGCGCCCGCAAGAAGCCTGCAGGCCTATACAGCCTTCGGCATCTCATCCGATCATGAACCCATTACTGCAGATGAGGCACTGGAACGACTGAGACTGGGATACTGGGTTATGATCCGGCAAGGCTCCATCCGGGAAGAATTGCCGGAAATTGCCAGGATATTCCGTGAAAATATAGACTTCCGGCGCATGGCTCTTTGCACCGATTCTGTGGACCCGGAAGGGCTTCTGGAACGGGGGTACCTGGATGGATCGCTTCGCTCGGCACTGAAACTCGGGATTCCTCCCGCATTAGCCTATCAGATGGTAACAATCAATGTAGCGGAGCATTTCCGGCTGGACCATCACATCGGCTCACTTTCTCCGGGAAAAGCGGCAGATGTCGTCTTTATTCCATCCCCGACGGAGTATGAGCCCCGAAGAATCCTGATTCAAGGCCAGACGGTTTTTCAAGAGGGAAAGACGCTCGTCGAGCCGAGGCAGACAGCCTATCCGGAAGCTCTGTTCTCCACAATCAAGATTCAGGGCTGTCAGCTGCATGAACCTCAGAGGAAAGGGCAGATGCGTGCCATTGAGCTTGTGTCCCGGCTGGTGACCCGGGAAAAGATTCTCGATTTTGACAGCTCAGAAGATGCGGCCGACGTCGTTCTGACGGTAGCATTGGATCGGACCGGTGGAATGCAATCTTTTACAGGATTTCTGAAGGGCTTCGGGTTGCAGCAGGGGGCTTGCGGAACCACAATGTGCTGGGATACGGTTGACATGATTTGCGTTGGCGCTGACATGATTTCCATCCGCACCGTGATCGAGCGGCTGCGGGAAATCGGTGGGGGCGCAGTGTTTGCGATCGGGGAAACTGTAATTGCGGAATTTCCTGCGCCGTTATGCGGAGTTGTTTCCCTTGCACCCATGAGAACTTTGTACGGACAGATGAAAAAGCTGGAAGAAGCCTTGAAAAATAATGGTGTGCGGTGGGAAAAGCCTGTGTTGACTTTGGATACTCTCACGACTGCTTCAATTCCCCATCTGCGGATTACCCATGAAGGATATGTCCGGTTGAGAGATCGCAAGATCCTTCCCTTAAGCCCTCTGTAACAGATAGAAATTAATTTTGAACAATTATGGCCTTTTCTTGACTTAGCCGATGAACCGCGAAACGAAATTTATCTTCAAATATTAAAGTGCAAGTGACCTCATTCTGTTCAATGCCAATGCAGATCCTCATGAACTGATGATCCTGTCTGATTAAAGTTTATTGAGTTATGGGCAAAGTGACTGTTTTTATATGAACCCTAAAAAACAAGGGAATAATAACAACTAGATGAACAAGAAAATAACAATCCTTACGATTCTTGTGGTGTGTAACTTCCTGTTTTTTCCAGGAAGTGCGGTTTTCGCCGACAACCCATGGACTTTGCCCGCCTGCATTCAGGGTAACTCGGTCCGGATCTGGACCGCGCCTCTGGTAGCGCGGCCTGGAGAGAAGCTGGAGATCGTGGCAGTGGCCACCAATGGAGAGCTGTCCGAGATGTTGATCACTGATCCCGCGGGTCGCCGCAGCACTCTGCCGACAGTAAAGGCTGGAGGACCTCCGTGGAGTCTGCGCGGCGCGCTTACCGCACCGGCAGCCGGTCGCTATCGCATTGAGGCGCAACGCGCAGGAAAGGTGGCAGCCTGCAGTGAGGTCGAAGTGGGTGGTAAAGCAGGCCAGCGCGGCACAGGCGAGTGGAATCTGTCAACCCAGGCGCTCTATGCTGCCTGGGTCGAACACCTCTTTGACGCCGCACCCGAGATGTCGTTAAGTTACCCGTCCCTCGAGCCGGTGCTTCGCGATCCGAACCGCAACTTCCTTCATGATTTTCTGCGCAAGGGGGAAGACACCCAGTTTTCTGCCAGGCCGGACTGCGCAGACCTCCCCTATTTCCTGCGCGGCTACTTTGCATGGAAACTCGGTCTTCCTATAAGCTATCGCTCCTGTGACCGCGGCAACAGCCACAGCGCGCCGCGCTGCGGTTCTGCGAAAATTGTCCGCGGCTTCGTGGGAACTGTTGCCACACCTGCCACCTTTCAACAGGTCAGCCGCCGTCTTATGGACCAGGTGAGCTCTGGCAATGGCCGCACAGCGCTGAGCGATGAGGCGAGCGACTTCTACCCGACCGTACTGGACCGCGCCAGCCTTTGGCCGGGAACTGTCTATGCCGACCCTTATGGCCATACACTGATCATTGTTAAATGGTTGCCACAAACCGGCCAGAGCGGCGGTCTTCTGCTCACTGTCGATGCCCAGCCTGACAACTCGGTCAGCCGCAAGCGCTTCTGGGAAGGAAATTTCCTCTTTGCCCAGACACCGAGCGCAGGCCCTGGTTTCAAAGTCTACCGTGTGCCGGTAGCTGACCCCGGAAAGAGGGATTGGCGTCCTGTAACCAACAGCGCAATTGCCCGGCACTCCGGACTTCCACCTTATTCGGCGTCGCAGGCTGATCTCGCCCCGGAAGCGTTTTATGCCCGTATGGAGAAGCTTATCAACCCCCATGGGCTCGATCCGGAAGCAGCTTACGCAGCCACTCTGGATGCACTGATGGAGCAACTCGAAACGCGCGTTCGCTCCGTCGATATCGGCGAGAACTTCATGCGCACCCATCCCGGAATCATTGCCCCGATGCCGCGAGGCTCTGCCATTTTCGAAACAACCGGCCTTTGGGAGGACTACGCCACTCCCTCGAGGGATATGCGTATTTTGATCGCCCTTAAAGTGCTTGCCGACCTGCCTGAGCGTATCCGTCGCCATCCTGAGCTCTTTCTACTGGGCAGAGAGCGCCCGGCGGCGGCAGCAGCACGCATCGAAGACCTCCATACCAAGCGTATCAGGGAGTGTTTCATCACCTATACCCGCAGTAACGGGAGTTCCTGGCGCCTGAGTCTGGCAGAAATCTACAAGCGCCGTTCCGGACTCGAGATGGCCTATAATCCCAATGACTGTATGGAACGCCGCTGGGCTGCCACACCCGGCACGCCGGAGTTCACCACCTGCAACCGCCAGGCGCCGGCGGAACAACGCGCGCGCATGGAAGAGTACCGCCTCTGGTTCCGCGAGGCTCGCCGGCCACCACGTTAGCAATGGAAGGATGAGCAAATACCGTTCCCTTCATGCCAAAATCGGTTCAAAAGCCTGGATTGAACTTTAATCTTTTCCAATGGTTAAGCTGACAGTTCACCATTTTTCGGCCATTATCTCTTTACGTTTCCGGTCAAATTCATCCTTGGCTATTAATTTATCTTTTCTTAACGCTTCCAAATCACGCAGCCTTTGCATCGGGTCTTTATCTGTCCGTCCCGAGGAAAACCCTGTTTCTGCATCGATATCTATCAAAGACAATCCTTTTGAACGTTTGATATTCAGAACATGATAAATCACCATGAACAGGATGCCTCCTATCCATATGAACATAAAAAGAGAAAATAGAATTTTCAATACAGGCTCGTCGCCATAATCATAAATTTCTTCTCCGATGAGCACTGCAAAGGCAATCCCAAACAAAAGCATGAAAATCAGTATAATCAACGTTCCCGCGGAAATGGGTTTGCTGGGCTTCAATTTGATTTCACTCATCGTTTAATCCTTTCAATTTCCAATATTCAGTCAGTTTACCAAAATTTCATATTCGCCTATGAATTCAGGTTGAGAATCACGCCACCAAAGGCTGAAAACCTTCAGCTTTGCCGGTCCGGCTTTAACTGCCTCCAAGATAATGGCATCAAATGGATCATAGTAGGCTATTGCAACGGAATCACCGTATAATTCAACCGGGCAGGTATTGCTCCTTGAGCCTGGCAAGGCATAAAAAATATATTCACCCTTATGCAGAACTATTTTTTTCTCCTTTTCATTGCCGATATTAATCAAATATTGGCCATTTAAATAAATGTTTCCGCCTTTTTCTTCAAGACTGCCAAGAACGATAATCTGTTCATGACTTACGGGACCCGGGATGCTTTTGACCCATATTGCCGATGACCCTTCCTCCAACAACCAATCATTGTCGTTTTCCTGCTTTCCAAAAACTGTTGAAGCGTTCTCGGGTTTATCGTAAGCAGGCCGAGAACCTATGATAAGCAGGTTCTGATTTAAATGAAAAGATTGATACTTTAGAATATAAGACAGAGCAAATGGATTGGAATATAAGAGATGAAATTTGTTCTGTATTTTATTTTCAGATCGCTGATCGTTCAAATCATGCAAAATTTTATTCTCATGACTTTTAATAACCTTACTTTCCGAACCCGCAATAGAAACGCACGGTGAAAATATAAAACCCAAAACACACAGAAAGAATAAGCAACGCTTCATTTTTTCCCTCATTAAAAATGCAGTTACAGATTATCCAAATCACACGCTACGTTTTAATTCTTATTAAGTTTCACAGGGTAGCAGAAAAATTCATAAACAGGCTTTTTATCAGCATAGATAACTGTCACGCCTCAGTCGGAAATGGACTTTCGCCTCGTTTTTTTAGCATACAAAGGCTGCTCTTGAAGGAATGACTTCAGAATAGTTCCTCTGTCGTTTTTGTTTTCGCGGCTCTCTGGCTGCTTACAGTTTTCGGTCTCGTTCTTTGAAGATTTTTACATCTCTACCTTCGAGTTTATCCGCAGGGCAAAATATCCGAGACACTGTGCAGCCTGGTCTCATTGTAATGCGCGATGTAGTAGTGCGTGATGTACTTTTGGACCATTCCGTGGGAATCGTCAAGGGAAAGTGACACCCCGCCGGGTCAAAAGGCCTATTCACGCTGAACCAGGACAAATGCAGATCGATAAAATGAAGAAGAGGAAGGTATCGGTTACTAAAACTATTTCCGGTGGACGAACCAACATGACATTCGAGTGCTGAATATTGCTGGACCAGGAGCAAGTAAAGATCCGGCGATCTATAACTCCACGATGCACTTGCTGGAGATGGTATTCGAAGGAACAATATCATAGCCCAGCAAGGCTGAGCCACACGCATTAACAAAACTTACCCCGCAGGATGACTTCAGAGTGCATACTTAATATCCACGCTGCATACTTATTATCCGCATCCCCTTCGAAGAGGATATCTCAGTTTATAGCGCAATATAGTAACTTACTGTTTTAATTGATAATCATTGCTTAATGTGCAATTGGTACGCTCTTTGCCATTTAAGACTATAAAGAGAATGGGAAACTGAGAAAAAAATTCAGACCAAAGCCCTTTGGAAACAGGGTAAAAGTTATAAGATCAATAACACTCTGCTGAGAGCAAGAGGATGACCATGAAAAAAATGATGTTCGTAACAACAGTAGCCGCATTGGTGATGTTACTATCTCTCCAGGGCTGCTATGTCGGGCCGGGTTATTATGGCTATGATGGAGACGCAGGCTACGAACCACCGCCTATCGGACTTGAGGCACCTCCGGATTTGATAGTGATGCCTTATACGAGCGATGTTTACGTTGTTCCAGACATAAATATTGACTTGTTCTTCTACGATGGCTGGTGGTGGCGTCCCTGGGAAGGTCGCTGGTATCGCTCACCCTATTATAACCAGAACTGGGTTTATTATAGCGGTGTGCCAAGTTTCTATTCTAAAGTAGACCCGGATTGGAGGGGATACTACAGAAACCATAATTGGCAAGGGTATCGCTGGAACTATGAACGGATTCCTTACCAACGACTTCAGCAGAACTGGAAGGGCTGGAAGAGTAATCGATATTGGGAAAGGGAAAGAAGCTGGGGTATCCAGGGCTATCAACCTCGGCAGCCGGAGCGAGAGCAGCATCAGCAGACACCTTGGAGTCAGCAGCCTCGTCAGATTCAGCCACGGCAAACTCAACCACAATCACGAGAGGTGATGAGACGGCAGAATCCACAGCAGCTACCTCGACAGGCGCCAGCCCAGCAATGGGGCCAGGTACAGGAGCAGCGGCAGACGCCCTGGGGTCAGCAACAGCCTCGACAGGTGCAGCCGCAGCTTAGTCAGCCGAAATCACGAGAGGTTATGAGACCGCAGCAGCCACAACATCAAGGACAGAGACGTGAACATCAACAGATACCTCAGCCTCAGCAGCGCCCACCCCAGGTGCAACCTCAACAGGGTCAGCCTCGGCAGCAACCTCGTCAGTTGCAGCCTCAACACACACTGCCTCAATCCCGTGAGGTGTTCAGGCCGCCACAGCAGACTCGGCAGCAATCCCCACAACAGGGGCAAGAACAGCAGCCTCGACAGATACGGACACAGCGCACTCAGCCGCAACAACGGGAAATGGTGAGACCTCAGAAGCCCCAGCAGCAACCCCAACAACAGAGACAGGCTCAGCATCCTCAGTCGCATCCAGGGAATGTCCAGCTACAACGAGAGATGAAGCTGCAATCTCACCAGCAACGTTCGCAGAATGTTCAGCAACAGGGGAACCGTGAAAGAGGCAGGTACGACAATCAGGATAGACGGTAGCCTGGCGCAGAGTCTTTGTCGGGGGTGCTTTCAAGGTTGAATCAAGAGAAAAATTGAAGTAATTCCATGGCCCGACTCAATTCCTGATGAGAAATCGCAATCATCAGGCAGGGGCATGCGGGCGGAGCAGCGGATTTATTGAAGAAGGGCCTGTCAATATGGCGGGCCCTTAGCTTTTCAGTGCTATGTGTAAGAATAATCAGGAAAGCTTCTTCGGTTGCACGGCAACAGCGGCTGATCTTCCAACAAAAAGAATTTCACACAAAATCCAGAGTAAACTGAATTCCAATTCCGATAATTGTCATTATGTGGAAAAATAGCTGATGTTCATCAATTATAAGTACTTTTTACATTTTTCAACCTGAGTTTATCTTTTCCAGGCATCCGCGGCCGGAGTTTTCAAAATCCCCTGAATTTCCATACCCTGCTTTATCAGTGAAGAAGGAGATTCTTACAGAAAAATTGAATCCCCCCAAAGGAGGGTTTGAAGAGAATCTGTTCAGGTCGGAGGTTAAAGTTGTCATTTTCAGCAGTGTTCGCCACAAACGTCGCAAAGGCGATTCAAACCCTGGTGACGTTTTCAGGATAAACCAGATAGTGTGTCCTCTTGCGGCAAACATTGGGAATTACCGTGGCCCCGCAGTTGCGGAATTACCATGGTCCTTCACAGAGAAATCAATTCATATTATTTGTCCTGAACAAGACTTGAGTTGACAGTGGCCCGATGCTTCCGGATTGTTGACGGCGTTTAGGCTGCTGCCATTTCGCTCAAATTTTTCTCTCTAAAGAGCTTAATTCCATCTCGAAACGTATCCATGGTGGTTCTTTCCTGGCAGCATTTTCCTTGGCGGGTTCTTTTTTCATTGTACTCATCCATATACGCATCCAGATCGGCTTACAAGGATTCCAGATCCGTATAGAGCCTCTTTCTAAAGGCAACCTTTTAAAATTCATGCGGAATGGTCTGATGCACTCTCTCGCAGATCCCATTATTTTGAGGACTCCTGACTTTCTTATTGGAATGATCGGTGTCATTGAGTTGCAGGAACAGCTCGTAAGGATGCGGCTGCTGTCGGGCGCCGCGCAGAACTCTGTCCTTCGATCCGTTAAGACCCTTAAAACGGGGATTTTTTAGAAGACAATCGGCTCAGGCTGTTACTCGTCATACTGATTGTATACGGGAATATGATCAATCAGGTGACGCTTAAGGTCAAGGATGACAAAAAATCGCTTCGGTGCGTGCATGCAAAGTGATCTTTTCAGACGGACTCTGCCCTTTTCTCAATGACAGCCAGTATCTCCTCAATAATCGTGCACGTTCCGTATTTTTTTATGAACTCGCTCGATAGTGTTTGCGCCGCTAGGGCAATGGCGGCAGACATTTCTTTTAACGTCTTCAAAACAAGATTTGGCTTGATCGCGGTTGATTCGCTGAATCTGTCCCAGTGTTTCTGCAGAATCCAGGACGGCCGGTTCTCACCGCCTATCCTCATGGCTTGTTTTTCCGTCAAATCCGGATAGACCTGAGTGCAGATCAGATCGTAAAAAGGCGCGAGTCGCGGCCCCCGGTCCGTAAAAATCATGGCCAGATTCTTAGCATGAGCGTCGTCATTGCCGATCAGTAAATTAAAGATCGTCCATCGCAAAAGGGCCATGCGATCGGCGGCGGGACGAATGCTTTTTTCCTGCAGCAGGGTAAAACACTGTTTTAAAGACGGGCCGCCTTCATTTTCGTATTTCTGTTCGGGGAGAAACCCCAGGGCCTGGCAGAAGTCTTCCTGGTGCAGACGCACGATGTGGCCATCCGTGTCTCGGCTGCGGTCATAACGCGCAATGATGAAAATCCGATCAAGACCCCGGCGGATCGTAACCACCGGAACCTGCAACCCCAGTCTCTGCGCGAGTATCATGCAGAATGCTTCATTCCCCACCGTATCCTCCAGATCCCTGATCGGCGGTTTCAGGATATGGCTGCTCGGTGCATTTCCCGTGGCGATGAAGATGCGGTGGTCTTCCATGTAAACAGGCAACTTGTTCTGCGCCCCGGCCAGCGAAAGTCTCATTCCTTCTACACCGGCAAGCAGCGGCCTTCGGGGAAGCTCGATGATAATCCGGTGCAGTTCTTCCTCGCTGAGTTCCCGATAGCCCGGTTTCATGGCGGGAGCGACGCCCGCGGGCAGTACGGATACCGCCCCC